>Ga0209309_10000021_pt1 | contig 280198 bp, 256 predicted proteins | sample COGITO_mtgs_1204_2_FD_184807 | JGI IMG/M metagenome (GOLD analysis project Ga0209309, IMG submission 184807) | Pelagic marine microbial communities from North Sea - COGITO_mtgs_120412 (SPAdes) (version 2) | ecosystem: Environmental > Aquatic > Marine > Epipelagic ...
ACTATTGACTATTGACTATTGACTATTGACTATTGACTATTGACTATTGACTATTGACTATTGACTATTGACTATTGACTATTGACTATTGACTATTGACTATTGACTATTGACTATTGACTATTGACTATTGACTATTGACTATTGACTATTGACTATTGAAAAATAAATTTTGACAGAAGGAAAGCCAAGAATGGCTCATTTATTTTTACAAAACTTTTACTTCTTCTTTCCCTGAAATTGCTTTAGTACCTTTGCCTCATGTCTGAAAACGGAATTAGAATCAATAAGTATTTGAGCGAGCAAGGCTACTGCTCAAGGCGCGCTGCCGATAAATTGATCGAGCAGGAACGAGTCACAATCAATGGCAATTTGCCTGAACTGGGAACTAAAGTGCAACCCGGTGACCTTGTGGCTGTCGACGGTGAGAAAATATCCAGTAAAAAAGACAAACCTGTATACCTAGCATTCAACAAACCTGTTGGCATCGTTTGTACTACAGATAGCCGTGTTGAAAAAGACAACATCATCGACTTTATCAACTATCCTACTCGGATTTTTCCTATAGGTCGACTGGATAAGCCTAGTGAAGGATTGATATTTCTAACGAATGATGGCGATATCGTCAATAAGATCCTTCGTGCCCGCAACAATCATGAAAAGGAATACATCGTCACTGTGGATCACAGTATCAACGAACGATTCATCAAACGCATGGGTAGCGGGATTCCAATCCTAGACACAGTTACTAGGGATTGCGAAGTAGAACAAATAGGAAGAAAAACCTTCCGCATAGTACTTACTCAAGGTCTTAATAGACAAATACGCCGCATGTGCGAATTCCTTGAATATCGAGTGACTAAATTAAAACGCGTTCGCATCATGAACGTTGCGCTAGACATCCCGGTAGGTCACTATAGAGAACTTACGGATGTTGAGATGGAGGAAATTAGAAGACTAACCGCCGATAGTGACAAGGCTTATGTGCCCGGTGATGAAGATGAAATGGATTGATCCTTTAAGAACGACTGCCCGGATTTGCGCTAGCTTTTACCCTTGATCACCACCCATCATAGACTTCCTAAATATTGATTTGAGGGAGTGATTGATTTAAAATACAAGCTTAAAATCAGCTTGCGTTTTTTGCTACAGAAGTTGCCCCAGGGGACAAGAGTCCCTTTTTTTCAACAGAGTTCCCTCAGATAACGCGAATAGACTTCTGAAGCTATAAATCTTCTGGCAATACCACCAGGCTTCTAAAAAGGTCTGCCTTTGAGGTATAGAGTTTTGTCTGTATTTCCAATTGCTTCAAACGAGCCTCAATCAATTTTACCTCCCTGGAATTAATGACAAAGAGAGAGCTATCGCCTAGATTGAACCTGCGGTTTTCTGCTTCTAACATACGCTGGGAGTTGTCTGCGAGTGAAGCAACAATGATTTGCTGGCGTTCATAGCTTTCTAGTTGGGCAAAAATCGAACTTACTTTATTGCGCAACATCAAAGATTCTGATTGCAAACCATAACGGGCATCCTCGATTTTGATTTTAGCGAGCCTCAAATCACCACGTTCCTTACGGGTAAATATGGGGTAGGCAAATGTCAATCCCGCCTTGTAATTATCCTGAGTAAGCGTATTCAGCTCTTGCCACTGGGGTGTAATAAAATTGTAATCCACCGTAATTTTAGGCAATAATTTATTGGCCTTGAGCTGGCGGTCCACTTCTAGTTGATCCAACTTTAAATTGAGCGCTACCATCTTTGGATGATTTTCTACAGTAAACTGATCCAGACTGGTCCCTAGGATATTTAGCACGATATCAATAGATCCTTCCAGAAAGGGTTGTGGCAGCACCTCGTCCTGCAACTCTACAGGAATACCGTCCAACCACAAAAAGTTAGACAACTGCAACCGGCTTTTAACTTCCTGCATTCTTGCCTGTTCCAAGCTAAGCAGCCTGCTTTGAGTGGCTATTCCCGCTTCTACCGTGTCAATGGCGGCCTTAGCTCCTTCTCTAGCGCTGATGATTACCCCACGTTCCCTGATGCGGGCGGCTTGTAAAATCTGTTCAAAAACGTAGACTTCCCTAGTCGCTCGCCACCATTCAAAATAAGCCAATGAGGCCTCGTATAAAATCTCGTTTGCCTGCAGCTCTCGTTGGGCAGCATTCTGTTTTTCAAACAATCGAGCCTTGCGCAAGGTTGCCATACGCTCGTTGATCCACAATCCTTGACCTAGATTGACCTGGACGCCGGCACTGTAAAGCCCCTGCTCTGGAACAGTGAGCGATGGATCTAGAAAACTCCCTTCATTGCGCTCTGCCCCTGCTTTGAACTCTACTCCATACCAGGTGGGAATCTTAAATACACCGTATAGTTCATCATAATATTCCGTTCCCTTGAAATCCTTTCGGCGATAGTCCACTTCTATTTTAGGATCAAAACCACCTCTAGCTCTTAATAGATTTGCCTGAGCTTCCTCGATCAATAAGTCCGCCTGTTTTGCAATAGGATGGTGTCTTTTTACATAGCCTAAAAACTCTTGAAGCCCTAAAATAGTACTGTCTTGTATGACTTGTAAAGAGGTTCCTGGTGAAGTTTGCTTTCGCGAAAGCGTGCTTGCCTCCATCCTACCTGCAAGACATATCATCGTTACTGCTAGAAGCCACAGAACGCTATTTCTTTTTTGCATCGCTAGTGGTGTTAGGAGTGTAGTAATTAGGTGGAAAGCCATTGAGCCTTCTCCATAGTTCGTACCATACTGGCACGTCATCCAGCAACGCAATCGTATAAGCTCCTGCTCCTGCCCGCAGACCAGGAGGCCAGTCGTAACCCTCATCTTCATCTGGCGCTAGAAGGATGCGGTACTTACCGTTAGGGCTGATAAAAGTCTCTACGGCAACGATGGTGGCACCGTAAGTTCCATAACTGGCATTGGGCCACCCTGTGAACACGATCGCAGGCCAGCCATCGAACTGCACGCGGACTTTCTCCCCTACGTGTAACAGCGGCAGGTCCAGAGGTTCTACATAAGTTTCAACAGCCAGGTCATAATTGGACGGCATGATGTTGACTAAGGGCTCGCCTTCCTTAAAGGTTTCTCCCAATCCAGCGATGATCGCCCGGTTGATGTAACCGTCCTGGGGTGCTGTAATAAATAGCATCCCACTACGGATGCTGTAGTTGGTACGGTCTGTCTCCAGTTTGCTTACTTGGGCCTCCACATCCAACTGGGCAGATTCGGCACTGTAGCGTTCGCTTTGGGTTTTGGCAATTTTCTCTGCGTATTCCTGTCCTATGCGGCTTATCTCTATCTGCGCATTAAGCACTTCATTACGGCTTTGTAATAATTTTTGCTCCAGTGAAATTAATTTGGCCTGGGTTTCTTGAAGCTTTAGTTGCTTCCCTTCTACATCCACTTCGGAATCCAATCCTTCCTCTAAGAGTGTTTGAGAACGATTCAGTTGGATTTGCGCAATCTTAAAATTTGTTTTTGCAGCTTCCAGGTCTATACTATCACTGATCACTTTCAAATTTGCCTGTTTGATCTTGTTCTGGGCTTGGCTTAATTTGAGCTGGCGTTCCCCAGACAGTGCACCGGTTTGCTGTCCCAAGGCCTGAATCTTTTGGGTATAAGCGTTCACTGAGTTGCTTTTAGCATCGATCTGGTTGCTCGTACGTTCTACCAGCAAAGGGTCAAAGTACTCACTTTTTACCTCACTTATTTGCAATATAGTATCTCCCTTTTTTACCTGATCTCCCTCTCGCACATACCATTTTTCCAACTTCCCTGGTATAGGTGATTGTATGGTCTGAGGGCGCTGACCTGGGGTAAGGGTCGTAACCGCACCATTACCAATAACGGTTTGTGTCCATGGGAGGAATAATATTATGAATAGCAAAACTGCAAATCCAAATAGAAACCTATTAAAATATTTAAAATGCCTACGGTTCAGGATGTTCTTACCTGAAGCATACGTACTCAGATCCAGTCTGTTTTCCAGTTTAACTTTAGAAATATTAAGCATGACTATATGGATTTATCAGTAATGATTCGACCGTTTTCCAATGTAACCACTCTACCGCAGCGGTCCATCCATTTGCTGTTTTGGCTAACTACCACCAGCGACCAACCGTTTGCTGGATCTGTCAGGAATTTCATGATGCGATTGCTTTCTTCAGGCTCAAATTGATCCAACGGATTTTTAAGAATCAACATTTTAGGATTGCGAATGATGCTTCTTGCAAGTACAATTTTCTTACCTACCGTATGGCTTATTTGTTTCCCCTCAGGAAAAATAAAGGTTTCCAAACCTTCAGGTAATTGCTTCAAATATCCCAACAAACCTACTTTTTCCAGCGCCCAATAGATCCGTTCATCCCCTATGTTCTTGTCGCCGAATGTTATGTTGTTCCTAAGCGTTCCTTCAAAGGGGGTTTCGTCACTAAGGCACTGGCCCAGGTTTGATCTATAGTAGTTCAAATTGACACCTCGCAAATCAGTGTCATTGAGGTAGACATTACCAGAGGTAGGTTCTATGATACCGGCGATCAATCTCAATAAAGTGGATTTCCCACTGCCGTTAGGGCCGTTAACTAAGATGGTACAGTTTTCTGTTATTTTAAGTGAGATGCCTTTTAGAATAGGTGATGTTCTATTAGGAACCGTGTAATTAACATCCTCCAACTCTACCCTAAAGTTCTCATTATCTTGAAAAGGCTTTGCACCCACGGAAGATTCCAGTTCTTTATCTACCACTTCTCCCAGTTTTTCTAAAGAGGTCAACATATCGTAAAAAGACTCCAATCCAGATATTATTTTTTCTACCGCACCTATAATGATTAATATGATCAATTCCGCAGCCACGAACTGCCCTAAGTTCATTTGCTGGTTCAATACTAGAAAACCACCGATCACCAATAGCCCTGCTGTTACCAATACCTTAAAGCCTATCATTTGAATGGCTTGAAGTATCAATACCTTAAAATGTTTTTCTCTATGCACTAAATAGTCTGCCGTCAACTCATCATTGCGATCTACAGCGTGTGTCGTGCTTCCTGAAAGCTTGAAACTGATGATGGATCGTGCTACTTCCTGAAGCCAGTGCGCTACTTTGTATTTGCTTTTTGATTCCTTTAAGCTGGACTTTAGACCTCTCTCTGCCGTGAATTTGAATAAGATAAATCCTAGAAGCAGCAACAAGAAACCGTAGACGATAAAAAAGGGATGGTAGAAAGACAGCAACATCAAGCCAAATATGATTTGCAATAAGGCTGTGGGAAAATCCACCAATATTTTAGACAGACTCTTTTGAATGGTCAAGGTGTCGAAGAACCGATTTGCCAATTCTGGTGGGTAATAATTGCGTAGTTCACTCATCTTTATTTTTGGGAAGCGGTAGGCAAACTCAAACGAGGATCGGGTAAATATCTTTTGCTGGATATTTTCAGTAATGCGTATTTGCATCAACTGCAGCACGCCCCCAAAAGCAACACCCAGGGTCACCAGCACCACCAGCAATATCCAGGAGGTAGAAATCTGCGCCCCTTGAATTAAATTAATGATCGCTTGAATACCCAATGGTAAGGAAAGACCTACCAACCCAGCAAAAATTGCGTAATAAAAAATCTGGCGCACGTCGCGCCTATCCAACTCCAGCATGCGCGTCAATCGCTGCCATGCCGTTAGGATGTTTTTTTGGTTATAACTCATGAATGTTTGGTTACTAGATGTGTGAGATTGAGAAAGTAATCTGTAGGCGACACGTCCTGATTGCAATCTGTTAACACTTTGAAGTGACGTTTCAAAAAATGTTGATGAAGAGATCCGTCTATAATAGTACTGCTTAGGGAGGCTGCAAATTTATAGTTAGGATTTACAGCTGTGATCATTTCGCGTAAGCGCAAGACCAACCGTTTGTATATTGAAAAATAACCATCCCTATTTTCTTGATCTACTTCCTTAGTCAGATACGATTTCGAATATTCCTCCACTACGATCTTGCTCAAGGTGACTTCATCTATATGTTCAAATTTCATATCTTGAGCGACCTCTTGGGTCAAAAGGTGGACCGCGGTGTCTAACTTTTTCACTGGATCAGTGATAGAAATGGTTTGAAGAATCAACTGATATTCCATCCATCCCCAATACCATGAGGTGAGGTAAAGCAAGAGTTTGTGCTTGCTTTCAAAGTAACGGTAGATGGAACTTTCGTTAGAACCAATTTCATTGCCTAGTTTCCTAAAGGTAAATTGTTCAAACCCAATTTCATGAATCATCAAAATACTATTTTTCACAATGCGCCGACCTAGATCTGAAGACTCTGGATTTTTAAGGAAGATCTGGTCATTGATCTCAACCTTTAGGTTTTTAAGTAAAGTTTCCATTTTTAAGTGTTATGACCGCAAATATAATAGCATTACTATCAACTAGTAATGGTAATCGTATTATTTAACGCTTTGATAACGTATGCCTTAATCCCATAATAAGCTACATTTGCAGCATGGACAACACCTTACACCTACTTCAAGAGGCCGAAAAAAAGGCGGGTATCTTATTTCAAGAAATTGAAAATCGAGGCATTATTGCCGCCGGTTCTACTGAAAAGGACATCAATGAAGCCGTATTTGAGCTGGCAGATGAACTTTTTGATATCAAAAAATACTGGCATAAAAGAATCGTCCGGGCCGGTGAAAACACACTGCATCCTTATGACGAGAACCCGCCTAATCTTGTGGTAAAAGAGGACGATATTGTATTTCTAGATTTTGGCCCTATACTGGAAGAGTGGGAAGCCGATTATGGCCGCACGTTTGTTGTGGGCACCGACTCAATCAAGAGGCAAATGGCAGCAGATAGTGAGCGCCTGTGGTGGATCGTTCAAGAACTAGTTCATAAAAACCCTGCTATTACAGGTGCAGAGCTTTATCATTACTGCGTGAATCTTGCAGCAGATGCCGGTTGGGAATTTGGTGGGCCTATCGCAGGTCATTTGATTGGTCACTTCCCTCATGAAAAACTGGATGAAGAGGATAAGCGCAATTACATCCATCCAGAAAATAACGTCTCCCTAAATGCTCTAGATCAAGAAGGAAATGTACGGCACTGGATTATTGAAATTCATTTAGTCGATCGCCATAAAAAGATAGGGGCCTTTTTTGAGCAACTTGCGATATAATTGTCAACTACAACACACTTGAGAGAAACGAAATGATTCATCTAATAATTGGAAACACTGGGTCTGGAAAAACAACCTATGCTACGGAATTAAAAACTAGGACCAACGGCATTATTTTTTCAATTGATAACTAGAACAACACACTATTTCTCGCTGACAAAAAAACGGATGACGGACTGGAGTGGTTTCTGGAAAGAATTGATCGAGCAGAAAAATTGATCATGGAATTAGTTAAACAGTTAGAAAACTCTAAAGTTGATTCTATTCTTGATTTGGGGTTATCAACCTATGAGCATAGAGAAAAATTCCGGAAATTCGCCAAATCATATGGATACGAAATAAAAGCTCATTTTTTGGACATCTCAAAAGAGACTCGGCTGGAACGAGTAATGAAACGAAATCATGAGAAAGGAGCTACTTTCGAATTTGAAGTAAGTAAAGAAAATTTTGACTTTATGGAATGTTGGTTTGAAAAACCCAGCAAAAAAGAAATTGCCGATGGCATAATTGTAGAGGAATAAAAAGGCTTGCCCACCTCCTTACTATGCCATGGCTCGATTTTGCGATGGAATACGCTAAATCTCATTTACAAAACTGATACCACATTGAAAAGCCCGTTTGACAAAAGTCAAACGGGCTTTTTATGTTAAAATCTATATCTTATTGAATCTCTGCCGTCAAACCAGCTTCCAGCAATTTAGAGCACCTAGGCTCCAGGTCCTCATATTCACCTGTCTTAACGTTACATTTGCCTTTATAGTGAACGATTAAACTGCACTGTTCTGCTTGTATAGGTGTGTGGTCACAGGCAGCAACCAGCATGTCTATGACGTGATCAAAAGTGTTGACCTCATCATTAAACAATACGATTTTGTTCTCTTGCTTTTCAGCCACCTCCACGTCCAGTTCTGGAAGTTCCTGTATCTGTGTGCTCATATTCATAATTCTGCAAAACTAAGGAAAGATGGCTACTTGTAAAATTAGTTTAACTCTATTTTACTTTTTTTCTAGCCATGGAGCCACCCAATCGTCCTTCTTTTTATGACTTACATATTCTATACCTACCGCTGCACAAGCACCTTTGATCGCCTCGAGGTCGGATTCATAGAAGCCACTCAACAACAATCTACCACCAGATGAAAGGCACTTTGCATAAGCAGGAATGTCTGCCAGCAATATGTTCCTGTTGATATTTGCTATGATGGTGTCGTAATAACGGTCCTGGAGTTGTTCTGCTCCCCCTAAAATCACGTTCACCCCTTCAGCATTGTTACGTTGTACGTTTTCTAGGGCATTTTCAAAGCACCAGGTATCGATATCAATGGCGTCAACGCTGGTAGCACCGCGCATATGGGCGAGAATGGCAAGCACACCTGTACCACTTCCCATGTCCAAAACTTTTTGATCCCTGACATCCAACTCCAGCAAATGTTCCAACATCATGTGTGTTGTTTGATGGTGACCAGTACCGAAACTCATTTTTGGCTCGATTACAATATCAAACTCTGCATTGTGGCTGGTATGAAACGGTGCTCTTACCTCGCATCGATCCTGCACCATAATGGGTTCAAAGTTACTCTCCCACTCGTGGTTCCAGTTGGTGGGTGGTATGTCCGCTTTCGCGAAAGCGATATCCACCAGATCATTTTGCAAAAGTTCAAGATCTTTCAACAAGTGCTCTTGATCCTCATCTTTCTGAACGTATGCCAGCAGACCGGTTTCTGTCTCTATAAAACTTTCAAAACCCAGCTCTCCCAATTGGGCAGCTAAAACATCGTTCCAGGGCTGTGTGGGATTCACGACAAACGTATATTCCACGTATAATTGATCCGTCACTTTTGACATCTAAAAAGCTTTTGCAATATCGATAAATGAAGTGGCGTCCAGTGAAGCGCCACCTACCAGCCCACCGTCAACGTCGGGTTTAGCAAAAATCTCTGCGGCATTTCCCGGTTTGACACTACCCCCATAAAGGATACTCACTTTGTTTGCTGTTTTATCGCCATATTTATCGGCTACAAATTTTCTAATGTGCTCGTGCATCTCCTGAGCCTGCTCTGGACTTGCGGTCTCGCCCGTTCCTATCGCCCATACGGGTTCGTAGGCCAGAACAAGTTGCTGCCATTGTTTTACATCTAGTTGGAATAGGGCTTTTTCAATTTGTGTGGTAACGGTGGAAAAGTGATTGCCTGCCTTGCGTTCTTCCAGATGCTCTCCACAACAAAAGATGACACGCATTCCTGCATCTATAGCTGCTTTGGTTTTTTCTGCCAATTCCTCATCGGTTTCCTTAAAGGTGTCCCGGCGTTCAGAATGGCCAATAATGACGGATTGTACACCCACACTTTGAAGCATTTCTATAGAAACTTCTCCAGTGTAGGCACCACTTTCATATTGCGAGACATTTTGAGCGACCACTTCTATAGGCGTATCTAGGGATGCGTTAAAGGCTGCATATAAAAAAGGGTGTGAAGGAGCTATCATAAGTTCACAGTCCAGATTTGCGGGTAGGGCAACCTTGATCTTTGCAATTAAATCCTGCGTCATAGGAAGGTCACAATTCATCTTCCAGTTACCTGCAACAATATTGGTTCTCATAATTATATTTTTTGAATTACTGCAGCCGGAAGTATCGCTTCCAACTTGCTTCTCAATTGGGCTTCAATGACCACAAATTTCCATCGATCTGTATCGTTCGATTTCATGGCAACTGCTTTTTTAGCGCTACTCACCATAAAAACTTCCTGATTGTTATTGAAACTCACTGTAGATTCTGGCATGGATTCATTCAACATCTGGACGATAAATTTTGTGGTAGAGTTGCGCGATTGCTCATCGTCTGTGGCATCAAATAAATTTAAGTACTTGATATCAAACTTTTGATTGAATTCAAAAGGCACATAAGTTGCGTTACCTACCTTTATTTTATCTCTAAATCCAGTAATCTCGATGGCGTTGATCTTAACTTCTGTCTCATCGCTTTCAAAGGTATTTTTCATTTCCTGAACCAACTGTGCCCTGCTTACTTTGTCAAACAATACTTCTGGCATGTAAGAAGTCGCCTGGGTGTATTGTTTGCTTTTTAAGGCATTGGAGTAATTCTGGAAATCTGCTTTAATTTGTTCATTTTCGCCTTGAGCGAAAGAAAAACTGCTCCAGATCAATAATAGAAAAAGTAGAAATCTTTTCATGGGTAAAGTTTGTAGGGATGCGATAGGTTCCATTTAAATATGAAGTACAAAGATATTGATAATATCATTGGTTCATTTTTCATGCCGTATTGATATCAACTCATGGATAACGCTGATCCCTAACTTTCCAATTTTACCCGTGGGTCCAGCCAGACGTAGATAAAATCTACCAGTATATTAATCACTATAAAAAGGGTAGCGATCACTAGGACGGCGCCTGTTATAATAGGCAGGTCCAGTGTATTGAGCGCCTCCACGATTTCCTTTCCCAACCCGTTCCAGTTAAATATGTACTCTACAAAGACGGCGCCCGCCAGCATGCTCGCAAACCAACCGCTTACTGCCGTAATGACGGGATTAAGTGCGTTTTTAAAGGCGTGCCTAACAATGACTTGATATTGTGTCAATCCTTTCGCATAGGCGGTCACGATATACTGTTGTCCCATCACTTCCAGTAGGCTGTTGCGCATCAATTGACTAATGACGGCCAGCGGTCGTATGCCCAGGACAATGGCCGGCAATATCAAATTGCGCCACTGTAGTACCACGCTCTCACCATAATCATCCAACTCATACAAACTACCACTCATGCGTAAACCTGTGTATTCATGCCATAGATAACCGAATAAGAACGCAAAAATAATCGCGCTAAAAAAACTGGGAACACTCATTCCCATGGTGCTTACCAGCTGGATGGTGTGGTCTATCCATGTATTTCTATAGAGTGCGGCAATGACGCCTAGAATCAAGCCTATACTTAACGCAACACCTATGGCACAGACCGCTAATAGCATTGTATTAGGCAAGGTCTCTTCTATGACCGTACTCACTTTCTTACCTGATTTTTGAAAGGATTCCCGCAAATAAGGCCACTTGAACATGAAGCTGGTTTGACCTGCGGTAATAATTTCTATGCCCGTGTATTTACCGTCGTCAAAAGTAAAGTCTTCTGGTACTTCACTATGTATTGATAAGGGACTCAAATCATTCAAAAAATAAAGGTATTGGGAACCTAAGGATTGATCAAAGCCATACTTTGCCCGTAGCGCAGCTAGCTGCTCCTCACTTTCATTTTGTCCCATCATCATTTGTGCGGGATCGCCAGGCAATAAATAAAACAATAGGAAAACCACGGTAACCACTCCATATAGCGTCAATACCGCATAGCCTAATTTTTTAAGCAGATAGCTGATCATAAATCCAGATCCTCAATGTCATTCCAATGGGACTTGCCGGTGATCACCCCATTTTCCAACAGCAGCACTCCAGGATTTGATCGTACGATCGTTTTGAGGGCCGTGCCATCTGTGGTGTAGAAGTCCAAATCCAGCTTGTAGTCTTCTTTAGCTTTTGCCATTGCTTCGAGGGAAGAGGAGCTTAATGCCACCACACGATAGCCAGCGCTTTTTGCCCTTTTGATAAATGGAGACAATTTGAGCATCCCGCCATTTTCCGCATTTCTCAAATTATAAATAATGATGACGGCAACCTTAGGTTCTTCCAGGATTTCTTGGGTGACATCACCCTCGCTGCCATTTATGGCAAAATCGTGAATGGGAGGCTCATAGCCTTTTTGAATAAGTCTGGTTTCCACTTTAGTATAATTAGGTCTTCCTTCTGGCGGCAACCCGTCGTTAGTGATGACTTCTTCTACCCCATTGTTATCGTAATACCAATCATATCCATAAATATCCGGCCGGTCTGGATCTTCCTGCATGGCTTGATTGATATTCGTCCCCACTTTATAGGCTCTAAAATCAACGACCGGCAAGTGCAACAGCACATAATAGGCAAGTCCAAAGCAGCCTATGGTAATCAACATAACTATAACAGAAGAAACGAACTTTGTAAATAACGGCTTGATGAATCGCACATTCATAAAGAGCACCACGATCATAAAGAGCAAGATCACGTCCTTTATAAAACTTTGCCATGGCGTCAAAGGGATCGCATCACCAAAGCAGCCGCAATCAGTCACCTTATCAAAATAGGCTGAATAAAACGTCAAAAACGTAAAGAATAAAATCATTAACAACAGCGCCCAGACCGTAAACTTACGGTGAAAGCCCAACAGCAACATGACCCCTAAAACCACCTCAAGCACGACTAGGAAAATAGCGAACGGCAACACAAAAGGCTGTAAAAACTCCAGCCCCAACACTGCTGCACTAAAGTATTCATCCAGCTTATAGGAAAAACCCAGCGGGTCGTTCAACTTCACCAGACCACTAAAAACGAATAAAATACCGACGAATACCCGGCAAAAATTGACTAGAAATTTCATAGAATAATAATTGATGGAAAGATACTAAGCTAAAGACTAGAAAACGAAATCTGAGATAAATGAAAAATCCTCCACCGTATATCGTTGGAGGATTTAAAAATTTTACTCCCGATTTTCATCAATAATTTTATCTGGGTGTTGTCTGGTGTCGAAAACATCAATAATAAGAATTTGTTCTCTTTCGATTCTGTAAATAATTTTATAGTTACCGCTAACAAGATATTTATGGTTTTGTCTCAGTTCGCTAAGGTAAAATTCCTCTTGGCCTGATAATGGGTTTCTACTAAGCTGCCTTGTTGAGTTAAAAATCTGCTTTCTGATATTGCGAGCAACATTATAGCTGGCATTGATTTTATGGTAATCAAATATGTCTTTTACATTTTTACGAGCTAAAGGAAGCCAAATTATTCTCATAATAATCTCTACCAGCTTTCTGATAACTTTTCAAACTCTTCTTGAGTAATGAAATTACCTTTTGCAAGATCCTCTTCAGATTTCCTTATGCGTTCCACAAATTCTTCCTTGGTAAATGGCTTAAGTCGTTCCTCATTTTCCTTAGACTTTTCAAATGCGTAAACGCTCTCAATTTCACTCAACAAATGTTCGTCTTCAATATCAGCGATATAAGAAATCAAACGTAGTTTTCGAGTTGGTAAGTCCATGAGGGGTTAAGTTTCATCTAAAGATACAAAATCCGCTTCTGCTTTTTAAAACAAAAATCCTCCACCGCTGCGCGGTGGAGGATTTTTTTAGATCTGTAAAACGCTTGGTTTATTTTACAGCTATTAATTCTACATCAAATACCAAAGTTGCATTAGGTGGAATCACCCCACCAGCGCCGGCACTCCCGTAGGCGATGTGTGATGGAATCACAAATCTTGCCTTATCACCTACCTGCAATAATTGAATACCCTCATCCCAACCTGCGATGACCTGGCCTGCGCCTAGAGTAAAATCGATAGGCTTTTTGCGCTCATAACTGGAGTCAAAAACTTTACCGTTAGGCAACATCCCTTTGTAGTGGACACTTACGGTCTTTCCTTTTTCAGCCTGGGCACCAGACCCCTTGTTGATGATCTTATACCTCAACCCACTGTCTGTTTTATCAAAACCGGCAGCGATCTCGTCCAGTTCTTGATCGGCTTGTTTTCTGGCTTGCTCTTCCCGCTTTTTTCCTGCGCCCTCAAACTGGCGGAAGGATTCTACTGCGTTGAATTTCTCCGCTTCTTCACCCTCACGCAGGATGGTCAATTTCTTGATTTCGTCCCCTTGTGCGATGGCATCTACAACATCCTGTCCTTCCACTACTTTTCCAAAAACAGTATGCTTGTCATCCAACCATGCCGTTTCTATGTGTGTGATGAAAAACTGAGATCCATTCGTTCCAGGACCAGAATTTGCCATACTTAAAACACCTGGACCATCATGACGCAATTCTGGATGGAATTCATCGTCAAACTTATATCCTGGGTCTCCAGCACCAGTGCCTTGTGGGTCACCACCCTGGATCATAAAATCTGGAATCACACGGTGGAATTTCAATCCGTTATAAAAAGGAGTTCCTTGTGGTTTTGCTTTATTTTCTAGATTCCCCTCTGCCAGGGCAACAAAATTACCTACTGTACCGGGTGTTCTCTTGTAGTGCAGTTGCACTACAATCTCCCCTTTTGAGGTATCAAATTTTGCATAAATTCCGTCTTGCATAATGTCTTTTTTAGAGGCGGCAAAGTTAATGGTTAAAGAGCAAGCATCATAACAATAGCCCTCCATAAAAAACTCCCCATGTAAGAGTGGGGAGTCTGTTCTTGTATAAGTTTATGGATTAATGCTTCTTTTTAGATCGTTTAAAATAGACACCGTCGTCCCAATCCTTGCCGTTTTGCGCATAACCATTATTGGAATGTTGCTCCACATGACCAAAATTATGGTCGTTACAATCATGGCGTCTGTCTAGATCAACATACCTATCCACATGACCTCGTGCGGCAATCAACTTGCCTTTCTTATTGTAACGTACCTCCAGACCTCCTACCTGATCTAGGATCCCGTGGTAGTAATTGACATTCAAGTTGCCCAGCCTGGCCACTTGACCATTGCGGTTGTAAGCAATGCGGGTACCATTGATGTAGGTCAACTGTCCATATTGATTATGGTTCACCTGGTTACTGGCATAAATGCCGCGCCTGTTTTGGGAGGACCGTCTGGAATAATGGTCTGGTTGCACCCGTCTGGGCAGTTCGTACTCCAGATGCCCGTCAGGGTAGATCGCATATTCTACCAGGTCATAGGTAAACAACACAGGCTGTACCTTTTTATAATCTTTGTACCCATCATTCATGGGATCCTCCTGGAATACATCATTTGCCTGCGCAGTAGTCATTAATAAAAGACCTGCTGCCATAAAAAATAGGTATTTTTTCATCATTAGGGTATTTAGGGTGTCGCCTACTCTATCCGCTTTTCGGCATCCGCTGATGAATGGTTTTCAACGACCGTGCCATGTACGATAACGTTTGCGTAAACCATGGACAAGCACCTTATTAAGGTCTTGGTAATGAGGGTATTTATTCCGCTTTCGCGAAAGCGAAATTATTTTAACCTCCCTCAAAAACGACCAAAATCTGGAATCCTCTCCTGGAATGAAACACGCCAACTTTCTAACCGATGCACGTCTACAGGTCTCGAATCACCAATTCAAATCAACCTAGGCCTGACGACGTTAGGCTCTTTTCCTGTCTTACCTTTGCGGGATGGAACCTAAGGATTTTTATGAATTTGTGGTGTTGGGTGCTGGGCTTTCTGGGCTTAGTGCTGGTCATGAGTTATACAAAGCGCAGGCAGATGTTGTCATTATCGAGGGCAGCCATCGTGCAGGTGGCGTTATAGAATCGCAGGTCATGGAAGGCTTTACCGTAGAAAGCGGCGCCAACTCTATGGTCCTTACGTCAGAGATTGATGCCATGTGCGAAGAGCTGGGGATATCAGATCAAATCATTCCCGCCAAGGAAGGCAGCAAAGCACGACAAATCCTGTGGGATGATCAATTGCATACCCTTAAAGCCTCACCACTAGCACTGTTGACTACTGGCCTAATATCGACAGGTGCCAAACTGCGGTTGTTGAAGGAGCCTTTCATAAAAAGCAAGTCGCCGGCAGGAGAGAGTGTTTTGGATTTTTTTACCCGGCGGTTTGGTCCACAGGTGGCCCGCAGGATGGCAGGCGCGATCGTTAGCGGGATTTATGCCGGTGATCCAGAAAAACTGGAGATGGCCTCTGTTTTTCCTCGCTTTGTGCAATTGGAAAAAAAATACGGCAGCCTGCTCAAGGGACTGTTCAAGGAAAAATCTGCCCCCAGGCAAATCATCAGTTTTCCCCAGGGTGTGGAGACCCTCACGCGTGCTCTTTCAAATGCACTGGCAGATCATCTATTATATGGTCGTGAACTTGTTTCTGTTTCCAGAGCGCTGGATCATTGGGTGCTGGCTTTTAAAGATGGCAGCTCACTCAAAGCTAAAAACGTCATTTCTACCTTACCCTCTTATGCGATACAAGAGGCGCTACGTCAGTTGGAATTTCCAGCGCTCAATCTTGCCTACCATCCCATGTGGACCCTACAAGTAAAAATGGACCTACAGGAGTTTCAACAAAAGACAACCGGTTTCGGTTTTCTGGCCTCACCCTATGAACGCAAGGACTTTATAGGTGTCCTATATAATGGGAACGTGTTTGATACTGGCATTGCGCATGACCAGGCCTTAATGACCTTTTTTGTAAGGCCAGATCACTGTACCTATAAAAACAGTCAAGAAATACTAGAAAAGGTCTGTATCCCGTTGGTTAAAAAATGGACAGGCATCAACAGTGAGATCATTCCCGTATCCAGTAGACACTGGCCCAGTGCCATCCCACAAAAGACGATAGGCCATCACCTAAAGCTACAAGCAGTGAATGACTGGCAAAAGCATCACCCTCACTTTTATATCGCCGGTAATTTTATCTATGGGGTATCGCTAGGCGATTGCGTTAAGGACCATCAGGCACTCGCCAAGCAGGTATTATCAACCTGCTAAACCATTGGTTTTTAATGTCTAAAGTTTTTATTGATAGTGAACTACAAAGTCATAATAAATATCAATAGAATTATTCATTTATTATTTTTATTTATTCTAAATAAGCTATTAGTTTTGCAGGACTAAACTTTATTTTAATCAATTCTAAATAAGAATAATGAAAACAAGACTAAATTTACTAACCGTTTCCTGCATCGCTCTAGGTGCCTTTTACAGCTGTGATGATACAGATGATATAATTAACCCTGTTAATGTTGAAGCTCCAGCGACCTATTCCTTTACCAGAAACAACTCAACAACGGTTGACTTCTCTGGTCAAACTACACGTATTGAAATGTCTGAGGTGATCCTCGATGCATTATTAGACAATTCCTTGACTGAGGCAAATATTGACGGGAAATTTGGACACATACAAGGATCCAATGACTTTTCTGATCCAGAACTTAATGCGTCTGACAAAAGCGTACGCAGTAAAGTAGCTGCAAGCGTCGATTATTTTGGCAGCAACTCTACCGCCGCAGCAGCCATCAAAGCAGATTTTGACGGTTATATAGCCCAACAAGTCAATGAAATTTTCCCTGTTTGGAACAATACCGCAAGCAAGGGAGTTCCTGGCAACTTGCAACAAGCGGGTGGTGGCAGCATACGCTACATCAACGGTGATGGGTTGGAATACAACCAGGCGTTTGCTAAAGCACTCTTGGGTGGTTTAATGACAGACCAAATGTTGAACAATTATTTAAGCCCGTTGGTACTAGATGAGGCAGACAACCGTTTGGACAATGATCTAGAGGTTCTCAATACTGGAAAGAACTATACAACCATGGAACACAAGTGGGACGAGGCGTACGGATACCTCTATGGTGCTGAAGCTACACCTGCCACTCCAACCTTAGATCAAGACAGTTTTTTAAGTGAATACCTAGATCGTGTAGAAGCTGACGGTGATTTTTCTGGTATCGCTGGAGACATATATGATGCTTTCAAACTGGGGCGTGCCGCAATCGTGGCAGGAGATTATGAGTTACGTGATCAACAAGCTCTAATTATAAGAGAGAATGTCTCTAAAGTAATAGCCGTGAGAGCCGTTTTTTACCTGCAAGCCGGGAAAGGAGATCTTGCCACTGATAAAGCCAAGGCGTTCCACGCGTTGTCTGAAGCTTACGGATTTATCTATAGCCTACAGTTTACCAGAGAGCCTAACACAAATCAGCCGTATTTTTCAAGAACTGAAGTTCAGGAAATGCTTAACCTTCTTACTGCGAACGATGGTTTTTGGGATGTAAGCGCTGCTACATTGAACCAGATGTCTGATCAAATTTCCAGCAGATTTGGTTTTACTACGGCTCAAGCCGCAGGATAACATGATTGCCGTTAAGAAAGTGGACTTGTTTCGACTTCTTGAACTAAGACTTTTTTTATAGCTGTGTTAATAGCTTCATTACATTGAAAATATACCCATGAAAAAGATCGCATTTTTAGCTTTTATCGTCATTGCATTGTCCTCCTGCACTAGCGAGGATGCCAGCAGCACAGGAAACAAGGAAACCAATTTTGACCGTAAGGCCATGATGGTAAACCTAGCGGACAACATCATCATACCTGCGTTTGAAGATTTAGAAGTCAAGCTCGTACAACTCAATGCAGCCAGGTTAGAATTTACCAGCAATCCCAATCAGGCAAATCTTGAAGTGATGAGAGGCGCCTGGTTAGAGGCCTATAAAACCTGGCAGTATGTGGAAATGTTCAACATAGGAAAAGCAGAAGAGATTTTGTATTCCTTTCAAATGAACATTTACCCCACGAATACTACAGATATTGAAAGCAATATCTCTAGTGGGAGTTATGATCTTACCAGTGCCAACAACAACGATGCGGTAGGTTTTCCTGCGGTGGAGTATATGATGTACGGCCTAGCAACTACAGATGCAGGTATTGTTGCAAACTACAGTACAGATGCAAATGCTGCCAGCAATATTAAGTATTTAGAAGACCTCACCAATCAAATGAAAGCTTTGACTTCTACGGTATTGAATGACTGGAAAAGCTCGTACAGAGCGACATTTGTAGAAAGCACCGGCAACAATGCCACCAGTGCTATCAATATGCTCGTGAACGACTTTATCTTCTACTATGAAAAAGGGTTGCGGGCTAACAAGATAGGAATTCCTGCCGGCGTTTTCTCAAACACGGCATTGCCTGATCGTGTAGAAGGTTTGTACAGTAAGACCAACTCCAAGCTATTGGCTTTGGAAAGTCTACAGGCAGTCACTAATTTTTTTGTCGGCAAGGCTTACGGCAGTGGCAGCAATGGTCTAGGATATGCAGACTATGTAGATGCTTCTACAAACGTGGCGCTTTCTACCATGATCACAGATCAATTGAACACTGCAGGAACTAGGATGGGCAACCTCAACAATAACCTGTCGCAACAGGTAGAGAATGACAATTCCCAGATGACGATGACCTATGACGACCTGCAGCGAGCCGTGATTTTAATGAAGGTGGACATGCTGCAAGTACTCAACATAGCAGTTGACTATGTAGATGCAGACGGAGATTAATTTTTCACATTAGCCTTTAAAGGTCGCCAGTAGTACTGGCGGCTTTTTTTATCCTATGATTTTTCTAAAGACCTATCTACATAAAACAGCCTCCAGCGCACCCCTAGCGGTTTTCCGTATAGGGTTTGGGTTGATGATGTTTTTTGGAATTGTGAGGTTCTGGTCGTATGGATGGATCAAGAAACTTTATATAGACCCACAGTTCCACTTTACCTATTATGGATTTGAATGGGTGCGACCGCTGGGGGATTATACGTACCTGCTTTTCGCCCTTTGTGGAGTTGCTGCCTTGATGGTGGCGGTAGGCTACAAATATAGGATCGCAATCCTGTTGTTTTTTCTCTCGTTTACCTACATCGAGCTCATGGATAAAACGACCTACCTCAACCATTATTATTTTGTCAGTGTACTGAGCTTTTTAATGATCTTTCTGCCGGCAAATAGGTATTATGCGGTGGATTGTTTCGCTTTCGCGAAAGCGTACAAGAACATCCCCAAATGGACAGTCGACAGCATCAAACTACTCATTTGTATCGTGTATTTCTATGCGGGACTGGCCAAAATAAATGCCGACTGGCTGCTACGCGCCATGCCGTTGAAGATATGGCTACCGTCAAAATACGACCTCCCGCTGTTGGGTGATTTGATGCAGGAACCCTGGATTCCCTATGCGATGAGCTGGTCTGGAATGCTGTACGACCTCTCCATCCCCTTCTTGCTGCTGTATAGGAAAACCAGGTGGCTAGGGTTTGTCCTAGTGGTAGTGTTTCATGTTTTGACCAGGGTATTGTTTCCCATAGGGATCTTTCCATGGGTGATGATCGTGAGCTGCCTGATCTTTTTTAGTCCCAGCGTCCATGATAAATTGTTGCAAAGCCTGGAAAGGCTATTAAGACCTATTAGAGCATTGTTTTACCGCCGGCAAGTCCCGTTCATGGAAAACTATCGCCCATCCAGGTCCAGGTTTCCCATCTATATCATTCTGGTTATTTTCTTTAGTATACAACTGCTGCTGCCCTGGCGTTATGCGCTCTATCCAGACGAGCTTTTCTGGACTGAGGAAGGTTACCGCTTTTCCTGGCGGGTCATGTTGATGGAAAAAATGGGCTACACCCAGTACCGCATTGTCGACGGTGAGACCGGCGAGAGTTTTATCGTGGACAACACAGATTTTCTCACCCCATTCCAAGAAAAGCAAATGAGCTTCCAGCCAGATTTTATTCTACAATACGCTCACTTTCTAGGGGATCACTTTACTTCCCAGGGACATGCGCATGTGGAAGTTTATGTGGATGCCTATGTGGCCCTTAATGGGCGGTTGAGCCAGCCCTATATTGATAAGAGCGTCAATTTATATACGATTAAAGAATCATTCCAGCATAAGGACTGGATTTTACCATTCAATGATGAAATCAAAGGATTATAGCATTTTTCTACTTGCCAGTTTATTGGGGTTTGTTGCATTTGCACAAACTCAAATAACAGGTAAAATAACTGAGGCGTCCACAGGACTACCTGTTGTCCAGGCCAGCATCTATGAAAAAGACCGCGCATTACTCTCGACGACTGATGCTCAGGGCAATTATTCGTTTACCACAGACAAGAAAGAGATAGCTCTAGTGATTTATGCGCCCAACTATGAGGTCATTGAACAAACTGTGAACATTACTGGTGCAACTCAGCTGGATTTCCAGCTCGCACCACTTACACAAACACTTAACGCCGTGCAGATTAAAGCTCGCAAGGAGCAAATATTTAAATTGAAACGATTGAAAGATGTGGAGGGAACGGCCATCTATGCCGGTAAAAAAACCGAAGTCGTCCTGCTGGAAAATTCCACCGCAAACCTGGCGACTAACAATGCCCGGCAAATCTATAATCAAGTTGCAGGACTCAACATTTTCCAGAACGACGACGCTGGATTGCAACTCAATATAGGTGGTCGCGGTCTAGACCCCAACCGTACGGCCAATTTCAACACGCGCCAAAACGGATACGACATCAGTGCAGATGTGCTGGGTTATCCAGAAAGCTACTATTCGCCTGCCTCTGAAGGTTTGAAGGAAATTCAAGTGATACGCGGTGCTGCTTCTCTTCAATATGGGACGCAATTTGGCGGATTGATCAACTTTGTGATGAAAGAACCTGTTGAAGACACACCTCTAGAGCTGCTCACCAGGAATACCCTGGGAAGCAACAAGCTGTATACCAACTTTACCAGTGTAAGCGGTACCGCAGGTAAGTGGAGCTACTACACTTTCTTCAACTATAAAAAAGGGGATGGATTTAGACCCAATTCTCAGTTTGAGAGCAAGAATGTCTATTCCCATCTGGGGTATACCTTCAACGATAAAACTAAAATATCTGGAGAGCTTACCTATTTAAGGTACCTAGCCCAACAAGCGGGCGGTTTAACAGATGCTCAATTTAACAACGATCCTTACCAGAGCAATAGGGAACGCAATTGGTTTAAGGTCGATTGGTTGCTTTACAATGTGCGATTGGACCATCAGTTTTCAGAACATACCAATTTTTCCCTAAGCGCCTTTGGGCTGGATGCCTCCAGAAAATCCATCGGGTTTAGATCTAACCGGGTAAGCCAGGTAGATCCTGGAGGGCCGCGGGATTTGATCGTGGGCAACTTCAACAATTATGGCTTTGAGGCAAGGCTGGTTTCCAGCTACACCTGGGCAGGTAGAGATGCTACCTTCCTGATAGGATCTAAGTATTACCGCGCCCAGAACTCTAGCGAGCAAGGTCCAGGATCTGATGGCCGCGGTGCAGACTTTGATTTCCGCACAGACGAATTTCCTAATTTCTCCACGCAAAACAAATACGACTACCCCAACCGCAACCTGTCGGTTTTTGGTGAAAACATTTTTTACGTGAATGAAAAATTTAGCCTTACCCCAGGATTTAGACTAGAATATATCAAGACAGAAAGTGACGGCTATTTCCAGCGCATCAATACAGACGCAGCGGGCAACGTGATTCTCAATGAACGGGTAGAGCAGGATGCCGTTAATGAGCGTTCTTTTGTACTGTTAGGACTGGGATCCAGTTACAAAAAATCCAAGGCGCTGGAATTTTATGGCAATATCTCTCAGAATTATAGATCTGTCACCTTCAATGATATAAGTACCGTCAATCCCGCCTTCCAGATTGATCCAGACATCCAGGATGAGAAAGGATTTACGGTGGACCTGGGTGCCCGCGGGACCTATCAGGACTATATATCCTATGATATCAATGTTTTTGGGCTATCCTATCAAGACCGCATAGGGTTTGTAATACAGGAATCACAGGATGGTAATGTCAAGATCTTCAGGACTAATGTGGGAGACGCATTTCTCTACGGTCTGGAATCGCTAGTAGATCTTAATCTAAGAAAGCTATGGTTAGGCAACAACCGCGATTACAACCTTAATTTTTTTATCAACACTTCCTACATCAAGTCAGAATATACGCACTCCAACGAGAATGGTGTGGAGGGAAAACAGGTAGAGTTTGTCCCAGAGTTGAATCTCAAAACGGGAATCACCGCTGGGTATAAAAATCTCCTAACCAGCCTACAGTACAGCTATCTATCCCAGCAATTTACAGATGCCACCAACTCTACCCAGGCTAACCAAAGCGGTGTGATAGGGGCCATTCCCAGTTATGACATTCTGGATTTTTCGGCTTCCTATAGGTACAAAAATTATAAGCTAGAGGCTGGAGTGAATAATCTGTTGAATAACAGCTACTTCACCAGACGAGCGACCGGTTATCCCGGGCCAGGAATCATTCCCTCCCCCAACCGTAATTACTATGTGACGCTGGAGATCAAAATATGAGGGGTTAGTTCGCTTTCGCGAAAGCTAAAAACACCTACCTTGAACCCACAGCAGCTGATTTAACGCAGATTTCACGCATTGTGAGGTCTCATGCAATATCTTGAACCTTCATGAAGTACCCGAAGTTAATCGTACCGGAAAATATCAGGCCAGCTGCCGAAATGGCCCTATCCTTCTATCCAGAACTTGCAGATACTGAGGTAGAATTCAAGTATAACGACATGGTGCGCAAGAATTTCATGCAGGCGCAACCCAAATGGAAGAGCATCTTAAGCTCCCGTAAAAAGAGGGCTTACATCGTATTGATCAGCAAAAAATTTAAGGTAGAGGATAATCATTTTACCATTGAAGAGGTCCCCAACGATGTGCTGATAGGATGGTTGGGCCATGAATTGGGACATGTGATGGACTACCGCAGCCGCTCTACTCTAGGCATGCTGTTTTTTGGGTTAAAGTATCTCTACTCCCCAGCCCACATCAAAGAAGTAGAACGCGCGGCAGACGATTATGCCGTTAAGCACGGGATGGGCAACTATATTCTAAAGACCAAAGATTTTATCCTGAACAACACCAGCCTGTCGGACGACTACAAGAACCACATGCGCAAATTTTATCTGTCACCAGAAGAGATTACGGACTTGATTAACCGGTATGCAAAAACAGGCAAAAAACCCAGTATGAAAGAGATGAGCTGATGGATCCCTCTCGTCAAAAATCCCTAAATTTTCAAATATGGATGTAATTCGCTAAAGCTATAGCTCAAATTAAATACAGGAGTCAAATTTTGAATGGCATGTGGTAAATAGCAATCTTGTATAATTTTAATGCCGTCTTCTCGAATTGAGAATTCATTCCTATCAAAAGAGGCCTCACAGTTATTATAGTATTCAAGCGCCCATTCGTATACATCTTGATCTAGCATAGTGTCGTCTGTGTACAATTCTTTAAGTTCCTTCTTTTGCTGTTCAAATTGCCTGTATTTTTCTTGTAAGAGTATTTCCTGAAAGCCATTATCTATTTTAAGGATGTCGCTTAATTCTAATGGCAATCCTGTTTTTGCAGAATAGTTGTAATAATTGATCCAAAAAGTACAATAGGCTCCACAACCTTCTGCACTTATCGACAAGGACAGTATTGAATTTATATTATATGTGATTTCAAAATCCAGAAAATTTATTTGATCGTCAGCCCACTTTTTCAAAGCTGAATCAACAGATTCATTTGTGTATTGATAATGAGTTAATTTATCTTTTAGATCATGATTTATCAACGAATCGATCTTTGAATTGCCTGTTCTAACCATTGGGAAATTCATTTTGAACGATGGGGATTGTTTTAATAATTCGCTTTTCTTAAGAACTAGAGTATCTACTTGCACGACTTGTGCAAAATTTTGAAACCCTAATAATAAAAAAAATAGCGAAAAACTAAATTTACTAATCATTCAGTAGTATTGATTTGATGTCTAATCTACGAAAATTACGGCTACTGCATTATCCCAGCTTCTCGCTAACAAAAGCTTCCCATTCATCTTGTTTGTCCTCACTCAGTACCTTAGCCATTTTTACCTGACCTCCCATTTTTTTCTGTGCGGCATTCCAGTCATTGAAGAATCCTGAAGGCACCTTGTATACCTTAACCCCTTTCAGCGCCTTGCTTCTTGCCACTTTATAATTCTTGTTGGCTTCCTGTAGTTTTTCATCCAGCTTGCCGGCCAGTTCTTCCGCAGGTACATCTGTATCGGTTTCCAGGTACCAGGTATGGTAAAAATCACCCTCTATCTTGCGCGCATATACCGTGAACTCTTTGATCGTTGTGCCAAATTCTTCTTGTAGCTCGCCTATGGCCGTTTCCATTTTAAGAACAGATAATTGGCTACCCACGACATTCAAAAAGAATTTAGTGCGACCGGTTATTTTTATTTCTGCATGGTTGACGTCTGTAAAGGCAATGGTATCCCCTATCAAGTAGCGCCATGCACCACTTACAGTAGAAATAATAAGGACGTAGTCGACGTCCTCCTCTACTTGTGAGATATCCAGCGCGGGAACATCCTGTCGCAAGCTCCCGTCTTCTAGGATATATTCTGGTTTAAAGGGTACAAATTCAAAGTAGATTCCCCCATCTGTAATCAATTGCATAGACGTGGTTTCAGGACGTTGCTGGCAGGCGATAAAACCTTCACTGGCCAGGTAGGTGTCTACAATCGTGACTGGTTTTGTAAAGAGCTTCTCAAAACTACTGCGATAGGGCTCAAATGCAACGCCACCGGTGGTATAGACGCTTAAGGAAGGCCATACCTCGTGGATGGAATCTACCTGGTGATGATCCATGACTTTTTGAAGCATTAATTCCAACCAAGAAGGTATCCCGCTGATCATGGCGATATCCCACTCCTTGGACAATTCCGCAATCTTCTGTACTTTTTCTTCCCAATCTTCTATGGCGGCAATAGGAGATCCTGGCCGGTATTTGCTTTCTAGAAACTCTGGAATGTTGCTCGCTGCAATACCACTTATTTCTCCTACCTTGAATCCATCCACGGTATCCAACTCAGTAGAACTGCCCAATGCCAGGGCTTCCTTTTCGAAAACTTCAGCCTCCAGTTCAAAATTAGTCAGCGCACTTACCTGGCGGGCGCCCGCCTTGCGTATGGCCTCCAGCATGGCATCAGTCACGGGAATCATCTTGCTGGTTTTTCCCGTGGTCCCACTGCTGCGCGCCATATAACTAGGATTTCCAGGCCAGGTAATGTTCTTTTCCCCCTTCTTAATGCGGTGCCACCATTTCTCTTCCATACTATTGTAGTCATGGAAGGGAACTGCATTATCAAAGGCTTCATGGATTTCATCCTCCGCAAGGATCTCATTAAATTTATATTCTTTGCCAAACTCTGTATCTGCAGCACGCACGAGCAATTCCTTAAGTACTTTTTGCTGTGCCTTATGGTGATCGTTCACGTGGGTGAAGTACTCGTGAATGTTAAGTGCGACTTTTATAATAGGTCCCAGAATGGCCATAAAAAATTATTTGTTCAAAAATAGCGGTATTGACCTCAAGCCCACAAAGAATCGATCAACGATTAGCAATACATTAACGGCTAGGATTTCAAGCTGGCTTTAAGCTCAAAGATAACGGGATATAGCGGGTTTTCTAGTTGATACATCCCCTCCCGTTCCACCATCGCAGGAAAAATATTATAAGGGCTGCGGTCATGCTCTGCAAACAGCTCAATACGTAAACCTGCCTCAATAAGTGATTGAATGACCTCACTTAGGGAATGGTTCCAGGCATACTCCTTACTGGTCATATCTGCCTTGACATCTGCATAGGTACCCTGATATTCTTCATAAATGACCGCGGTGTTAGCATAATCATATCTCATGACGGGCACATTGTCTGTATAATCAAACATCCACGCTATAGGGTGAAATTCCACCATATAAAAGGTACCCCCAGGTTGTAGCTTTCCTGCAATCATCTGCGCCCATGGTTTTAAATCAGGTAGCCATCCTATCACGCCATAGCTAGTAAATACGATATCAAACTTGTCTTTGATGTGATGGGCCACATCCAGCACATTGCAACACACAAACTTTGCAGGGATTTGCAAGTTCTCACTTAGCTTATTGGCCTGTGCAATAGCCACATCACTTATGTCCACAGCCGTGACGACCGCACCTTTATGTGCCCAGCTCAAACTATCCTGCCCAAAATGGCATTGCAGGTGCAGCATTGATTTACCGCTAACGTCCCCCAGCGCTTGTTGCTCGTATGAATTGAGTGAATTTTTCGCTTTCGCGAAAGCGAACTTATCATAAAAATCGCTTTCAAAATGAACCGCCGTTTTACGGTTCCAGGTGGCCTTGTTGGTCTCAAACTCTGTATTAAATAAAGGATCTATCTCCATTCCATCGTGTTTTTACATTTTGATCATCATTACCGCAAAAATATAGTTAAGAAAATTTAAGGATAATGATTTTTTGGGTGCTTCATCTATAAAAGGCAGTTATTGTATTTTTATTGTTAAATTTTTAAGAATAAAAAATATGGTTATAACCTCCTGTAATTTAGATGTTTAAAAGATAATACAGTTGGTGTTTGAAGAATATCCAGTAATATAAAGTAAATAATTTTTATGTAATTAACATATCTTTTAGTTTCTTACGGCCTGTAAAAAATATACTCCAAACTAATGATTCAAAAAACTACCTGGTTATCCGCATTATTTATATGCTTCATGGCTTCCATGTCATTTGCACAAACTGAGCAAGAACGGCAAAAGATTAAAGATCGAATGAATGTTGCCAAACTTCAAGATCTCTCCACTGAGTTTGAAGCTCAATCCAAAAAACAGAAGGCAGCTATTAAAATAGCCGCCGCAAAAGGCATTATTCCCTTTATCGCAAAAGCTGCTAACGGTTCCTACCGGGAACTACAACGCATAGATCCAGACGGCACATTAATTTACTACACCACCTACAATGTAGACGCTGCAAAATCTACCCGAACAAACTTCCTGCATAATAATGGAGGATTAGGCCTAAATGTAGAAGGTCAAAACATGACAGGGTACATTTGGGATGGTGGTCTTGCGCGCGCCACCCATCAAGAGTATGATGGTCCAGGCGGTATCAATAGATTTAGCATAGGGGACAACTCTACAACCCTCAATTTTCATGCAGCCCACGTGACTGGAACTGTGATTGCCTATGGTGCACAGGCAAATGCAAAGGGAATGGCCCCACAAGCAAGTGCCGTAGGCCATGACTGGAATTCTGACACTGCGGAAGTGGCTACTCAAGCTGCCAATGGAATGTTACTTTCCAATCACTCCTATGGTTTTATAGGGGAACAACTTCCTGATTATTATTTTGGTGCCTACATTACAGATTCCCGCGACTGGGATGAGTTGATGTTCAACGCTCCTTATTACCTGATGGTTAAAGCAGCAGGAAATGATGGAAATCAGGACGCTTACAATGGAGCGCCACTAGGCGGCAATTCTGCTTATGATAAACTCTCTGGTTCTGCCACCTCAAAAAACAACATGGTCGTTGCAAATGCAAACGATGCTAACATCAACACAGATGGTACATTGAATAGTGTTACCATCAACTCCAGCAGCAGTGAAGGCCCTACAGATGACCTGCGCATCAAGCCAGACATTACTGGTAATGGAACCCAAGTTTACTCAAGTTATGAGTCTAGCGATACCGCTTACAATTCAATCACGGGAACATCAATGGCATCTCCTAATGTAATGGGATCATTACTATTACTACAGCAACTTCACAACCAGACTAAAGCTGCTTACATGAGAGCAGCAACTTTAAAAGGTCTTGCACTTCATACGGCAGACGATGCAGGAATGATTGGTCCAGATCCAGTTTTTGGCTGGGGTCTCATGAACACTAAAAAAGCAGCCGAAGTGATTACCAATGAAGGAACCGCTTCCCAAATTTCTGAACTGACACTCAATACAGGACAATCGTACCAAATCACGGTCAATTCAGACGGGATCAATGATTTAATGGCTTCTATTTCTTGGACGGATCGTGCAGGAACAGCCACCACTGCCACCAACAGTAGTACAGCGGTATTAGTAAACGATCTTGATATACGCATCACAAAAAACGGAGCTACGTTTTTACCGTGGAGACTTACAAGTGTAAATACGAATGGTCTAGGTGATAATACTAAAGACCCTTACGAGCGCATTTCTGTCGCAAACGCATCAGGAACCTACACCATAACAGTGACTCATAAAGGATCACTTGTTGGCGGTAATCAAAATTACTCGCTCATCGTTACTGGCGTTGCAGCACAGGTTCAACCTTGTGTGGCTTCAGTCCCATCTGGCGTGAATGTGACCGGCGCAAGCGATACCAATGCAACTATAGCCTGGAATGCGATCCCTAGTGCTTCTTATGATGTTCGCTTTCGCGAAAGCGGAACAACCACATGGACTACACAGGCAGTTACCACGGCTACTGTAAACCTTACTGGTCTCAAGGCCACGACCTCTTACCAAGTTCAGGTGCGTAGTAAGTGTGCAGATCTATCTGTAAGTGCCTACAGCCCTATAGTTTCATTTACGACCACCAGTGTCCAATACTGTAACTCAAATGGAAATAGTGTGGCAGATGAATACATAAGCAAGGTTCAACTGAATACGATCAATCAAACTAGTGGCGCCGGTGCCGGTGGTTATTCTAATTTTACAGGTGTAAGTACCTCACTGACATCTGGAACTCCTTATACATTGACCGTTACACCTACTTGGACAGGAACTAAATACAATGAGGGATTTGCGGCCTGGATCGATTATAATCAAGATGGCGATTTTACAGATGCCGGTGAACAAATACTGTCTGCCGCAGCATCTCAAAACTTGTCTACCTCGATATCTTTTACAGTCCCTAGTGGTGCGTTATCTGGTGAGACCCGATTAAGAGTGTCTATGAAGTACAACGCCATCCCAACTTCTTGTGAAGTCTTTGGTTATGGTGAGGTAGAAGATTATACGGTCATTTTGGGTGGTGCCACACCAGACACTACCGCTCCTACCGCTCCTACGTCTCTAGTGGCAAACAATCTTACGGAAACTACAGCGAACCTCTCCTGGAATGCATCTACGGATAATGTAGGGGTAGCGAATTATAAATTGTACAGCGGTGCAAGCCTCATTGCAACAACAGCGACTACTTCGCAACAGGTAACCGGATTAGTTATAGGTACTACCTACACGTTTACAGTGAAAGCTGTGGATGCTGCTGGTAATATCTCCAGCAGTTCGAATGCGCTTAATGTTACCACTACTGACCAGACGGCGCCTACAGTTCCTGCAGGAACTGCGGTAACTTCCATCACTCAGAATACGGCGACGGTAAATTGGAATGCTTCTCAAGACAATATAGGAGTCACTGCCTATGATGTTTTTGTCAACAGTTCACTAGTGGGCTCAACGGCTGGAACAACAGTAAACCTTACCAGCTTAACTGCAGGAACCAACTACAGCGTTCGTGTACTCGCAAAGGATGCTGCAGGAAACTTAAGCGCACAAAGTACTGCTGTATCGTTTACTACCGTGGCTGCACCTACTGCAGGCTGTACAGCTACAGCAGGAGCACCTTACAATGAAGGTTTTGAATCAGGTTTAGGCGCATGGACACAAGCGACCGGAGACGATTTCAACTGGACGCGTACCAGTGGCACTACTCCATCCAGCAATACTGGACCTACCAGCGCATCGGAAGGGTCTTTCTATATGTTTGTAGAATCCTCCAGTCCTAATTACAGTAATAAAACGGCTTATTTTAATTCCCCTTGCTACAATCTTGCAGGGACTAGTTCACCCGTTTTTAGCTTTAAGTACCATATGTATGGCGCTGCTGCCATGGGAAGTTTGACCCTACAGGCCAGCACTGACAATGGAACTTCCTGGACGGACGTTTGGAACAAAATAGGAAATCAAGGTAACTTGTGGCAAACGGCCAATGTGAATCTAGCTTCCATTACTACAGGAACCGTGAAGCTTAGGTTTAAAGGTACCACCGGTACTACATGGCAAGGCGACATGGCAGTAGATGCCTTAAGTCTGACTGATGGTACAGCTGCTGCGCCAACACCGGCAAACCTTTCCATTACCTTTGATGATTATCCGGAAGAATCCAGCTGGACTCTTGTGAATGGATCTGGCGTTACCGTAGCTTCTGGAGGAACTTATGGTACTCAACCTGACCGTTCTACCTTGAACATTGCGTTAAGCTTACCTGAAGCCTGTTACACATTCACCTTTTTTGATGCCTACGGCGATGGGATCTGTTGTACTTATGGGAGTGGTAGCTATGCATTAACTAATTCTACTACCGGTGCGGTGCTTGCCTCTGGCGCAACCTTCACAAGGTCTAAAGTTGATAGTTTCTGTTTAGGAAAAGCAACGAGCAGCATCAATCAAACTTTGGTAGAAGCTCCTGTAAAGGAAGAGGCTTTCTTAACCTTGTTCCCAAACCCGGTAAGCGATGGGCTACTTAATGTTATAGCTCCTAGATTAGATACCATCAAGTATAGTATTTTAAACATGCAAGGGCAACAGGTATTGAAAGGATCTACTAATCAATCGATTAATGTTCAATCACTTGCTTCTGGTGTCTATATGATACAAATAGAAACCAAAAAGGAAACCGTGGTAGAGCGTTTTGTAATTAAATAACGCCTCAACCATTTTTATATAAGAGCTGTTCTCCCTGAGAACAGCTCTTTTTTTTAACTTTGATTTTTGTTTAACCATCTGCTGGAATAGTTCCCTTTAAATTTGATCAACTCACAATTTATGAACCACTACAATTCAACCGATCTCCATCAATTAGATCGCATTTACAGAGGAAATCTAATCAATAGCGTGACCGGATATAAGAGCGCTAGTCTACTCGCTACCAGGTCAGCAAGCGGTATCGACAATGTTGCTATTTTTAGTAGTGTTACGCACCTAGGAAGTGATCCTGCTTTGTTTACCTTTATTCAGCGTCCATTGGGCCATGGCGTGGGCCACACCTATGAAAACCTAAAGGAAACAGGTCACATCACACTTAACCATATCAACCTAGAATTAATAGAGCGCGCGCATCAAAGCAGTGCAAAGTATGATGCATCTGTGTCTGAGTTTGAAGTATTAGGAATTGAATCCCTTGATCGAGATGGGATTGATGCTCCTTTTGTAAAAGACGCAGCCATTCAAGTCGCTGCTAGGTATGAGGGCGAATATTACCTGAAGGAAAACAAATGCATTCTGGTTTTATGCCGAATTACAGACATCTTTATAAACGACGGAATACAGCAAGAAGACGGCTGGCTCAATCTTGAAACTGCCGGTTCACTTGCCATCAACGGATTAGACGCTTATGCATCAGGAACAACGGAGAAGCGACTGAGTTATGCAAAAGTTGGCGAGGAGCTGGAGGAAATAAAGGTTAGTAGTTAGGGAAATGTATAATCGGGTGGAGTCAAGTGCTTGATTTGAGTTAAATTTTGAACGTTTCTCGTAAGTTTTGATCAAAAATTTCAACTGCTTACCACAAGTGCTAAAGTAAATGGAGCAGCCTACGTCTTAGGGTTTGATACGAACAGAAATGAAGCAAAAAGCAAGAAATCGAAATAACCTTCCCTCTAAAGTCTGTCCCGTCTGCGAACGCGAATTTACCTGGCGCAAGAAATGGGAAAAGAATTGGGAAAAGGTGAAGTATTGCAGTAAGAAATGTTCTGGGAGTTAGAGGCTGGAGGCTGTGAAAGAAAAAAATATCCTGTAAGAACTGGCAATAGGCAATTGGCAATTTGAGATTTGGACCTTGGAACTTGGGATTTGGAACTTGGAACTTGGAACTTGGAACTTGGGATTTTAAAATTTGAGATGTAAAGAAATATGAATCTAGTCTGGTTTAGAAACGATTTAAGAATACGGGACAACAATAGCTTGAGAGCTGCCTGTGATGTCGATGGCGATGTGATAGGTGTTTACTTTTTTGATCCACGGTATTATCAGGAAAGTGATTTTGGGATGAACTTGAAAATAGAGCTTCCCTTTGGTAAGACGGGAAAGTTTAGAGCCAGGTTCATTCAGCAAGCCTTAGAGGATCTGCGTTCCCAACTAGCCGGTCTCAACATTCCACTGCTGATTTACCACGATGCTCCAGAAAATGTGATTCCGCAAATAGTAGAAGACTTTGATATTCAACATATTTTCCTGCAAAAGGAATGGACGAGCGACGAGAGAGATCAAGAAAATTCGGTAGGCAAAGCGCTGGCAAAAAAGAGACTTAAAGACAAGTTGAAAGGTCATCGCGTGTACGACCAGTTTCTTTTTCATCCGGATGACATTCCGTATAACATCCATGAAATTCCAAATGTATTTACAGGTTTCCGTAAGAAGTTGGAAAAAGAATCCCAAGTACGAGCGGTTGTTACTATGGACGGCTACAGCCAAAAAAAACTAGAAGTCCCAGAAACTAAAATTCCAAGTTTAAAGGATTTAGGATTGGAAGAATTTGAAACCGATTCCCGCAGCGCTTTCCCTTGGAAAGGCGGTGAGACCGAAGCCTGGAATCGATTGAATCATTATTTCTGGGAAACTAAAAAACTTCAATATTACAAGAAGACCAGAAACGGACTAATAGGCACCGATTACAGCAGCAAATTCAGCGCGTGGCTGGCGATAGGCTGTATTTCTGCCCGACAGATCTATCAGGAAGTCAGACGATTTGAACAGGAAATACAAAAAAACCAAGACACCTACTGGTTGATCTTTGAATTGATCTGGCGTGATTTCTTTAAGTATGTGTCGCTAAAACATCAGGGAAAAATATTTGCTTTGGGCGGGATTCTAAATAAGGACTATGAATGGAAGTCCAATGAGCGGACTTTAGAAAAATGGATGACGGGAGAAACGAACATCGATTTTGTAAATGCCAATATGAAGGAGCTGGCTACTACTGGGTTTATGAGCAATCGTGGCCGGCAAAATGTAGCTAGTTACTGGTCCATGCATCAAGAGCAGGACTGGCGCATAGGCGCAGCCTACTTTGAACATATTTTGATCGACTATGATGTGCATTCTAATTATGGAAACTGGATGTACAACAGCGGTGTAGGAAACGATCCCAGAAACAGAACCTTTAACATACAATCACAGGCAGATCGTTATGATGCAGATCACAACTACCGAAAGCTATGGCTGGAAGAACGACTTTTTAATTAACGGGTTTCATTTTTTTACAGGACTTCCACTGGGTAATCACCGCAGCCGTAAGAAAACTTTGCCCCACAAAATAAATGATGTATAACATGGACTGAGAAACTTCAGTAAAGAAGGCAAAATAGGCCAGGATGGCCATCCATAAAAAGGTACACAGGAATACTAGTTTTGGAAATCGCTTCATGGTGTACGGTTTTCATATAAGTATTAAAAATAATCAGAATGTTACAAAAGACCCTTCGGCTAGTGCTGGGAGACCAACTTAACCAGCAGCACAGCTGGTTCAACGGCGACCAGCAACATATCCTATACCACATGGCTGAAATGCGCCAAGAAACCGATTATGTAAAACATCATATTCAAAAAGTGGTGGCTTTTTTTCTAGCCATGCGCGGCTTTAAAGAATGGATGGACAGCCGTGGCTTTGAGAACGCCTATTTCACCCTAGATCATATAGACAATCAACAAGATCTTATTGAAAACTTGAAAGCGCTTATTAAAAAACATAAGATTGAAAAATTTGAATACCTGGCACCAGACGAGTGGCGACTGGATAAACAGCTCAAGGATTTTTGTGGATCCCTGGACATTGAATGGGAAGGCTTTGATACAGAGCATTTCCTAACCAAAAGAATGGATGTCAAAAAATTCTTTGAAGGCAAGAAACGCCTGACCATGGAATATTTTTACCGCGATATGCGCAAGAAATATGACATTTTGATTGAAGGGGATAAACAGCCAGAAGGCGGTCAATGGAACTACGACCAGAGCAATCGCAATAAATGGGACGAAAAAACTGAAGTCCCGCACGAGCGAGGTTTCCGCAAGGATGTGAGTGGGATTGTTGAACTATTGCAGACCGCAGGGGTACAAACCTTTGGGCGGATTGATGAAACCAACTTTAACTGGCCTACAACCAGGCAAAATGCGCTGGATGTGTTGCATTACTTCTGCGATAACTTGCTGGTACACTTTGGCGATTTTCAAGATGCGATGCATACCCATCAAGAGTACCTGTACCACTCGAGGTTAAGCTTTGCAATGAACAGCAAGTTACTAGGCCCCATGGAAGTTATAGAAGCTGCTGTAGCTCGCTTTCGCGAAAGCGAACCAACCAACAACCCCATCCACATCTCACAAATTGAGGGATTTGTAAGACAAATTCTAGGCTGGCGCGAATTTATGCGTGGGATCTATTGGAGAGAAATGCCGGACTACCAGCATCAGAATCAACTAGAAAATAGAAATAAACTTCCCGATTTTTACTGGACCGGCGAGACCAAAATGAACTGCCTTAAGACAACCATCAATAACTCGCTCGACAATGCCTATGCCCATCACATCCAGCGATTGATGATCACAGGAAACTATGCCCTACTCACCATGACAGACCCTAGCTATGTCGACGAGTGGTACCTGGGAATCTATATAGATGCTATTGAATGGGTGGAAATTACCAATACCAGAGGCATGTCCCAATGGGCAGATGGGGGACTGGTGGCCACAAAACCCTACGTTTCTAGCGGGAGCTACATCAACAAGATGAGTAATTACTGCAAGGGATGTGCTTATAAGGTCTCTAAGAAAAAGGGAGAAGAGGATGCGTGTCCTTTCAATTCCCTATACTGGAATTTTCTGGAAGAGAAAAAGGAACACTTTAAAAACAACCAGCGCATGAACATGATGATGGCTCTTCTCAAGAAGATGGACCCTGAAGTTTTACAGGCCCATCAAAAAAAGGCCAAAAACATTATTCAAAACCCAATGGACTATTAACTGCTAGTTTTCAATCTTTTAAATCAAAAACCTTACAGATTTTCTTATTAAATTTAATAGAATTGGAATTTCATTAACAATCTATCTCTTTTAATGTAAGTAAATTCATTTTATTAACTTAAAAAACTAACTATTATGAGAAGTATTCTTTGGCTTGTTGCCGTAATCTTAATTATCGTTTGGGTTCTAGGACTTTTAGGAGTTGGCGGTGGAATGGGAATGGGAAACCTGATTTGGGCATTATTAGTTATAGCGATCATCATCGTTCTTTATAACATCATTTCTGGACGTAGAATGTAATGTTACCCTTGTCCATCACCTTTTTAAAAAGGGTTTTGATCAAGAAAATTTTAGTACTTGCCATTGTAGGCTTATTTGCCATTAGTATAACTAGTTGCAGCAATGGGTCTACTTTAGGTAAGAAAGTAGAAAATGTCGCTGACGTTAATGAGTTTCGTATATATTAAATTCTACTTGTTTAAATCATAAACCTTCCAGATCAACTTGATCTGGAAGGTTTTTTTATGTAGTACAATGGCCTATTCCACCACAATGGGTAGACTTACCTGCACATCTGTCTCGCCACCAGCACTGGATAGTGTTCCATCATTGGGTTTTACCGGCAAATGCCTCAAAATGATGAGCAATTCTCCCGCAGCCTGACCTGCTGTTTCAAACGTAGTGAGCAATCCCAATGGATTGCCGTTATCGTCCACATCTAACTTATTTATCTGGACACCCATGGTGGTGGTGGCATAGAAGACCTCATGATCTATGGTTTCCTCCTGTACCTCTGCCGTGATATCAACGGCAGGTACGGTAGATTCATTCAAGAATTGAACACTACCGGCATAAGTAGCATTAACGCGCAGCTTGCCCGTGGTGGTTATGGTGGGCATTTCTGGCCCATCCCCATCTGGATCGACAGATTTGAGCACTACGACATTTGCATCATCTGCCCTATTTGTGAGTCTGTACTCGACCGTTGTAATAAGCTCATCCTCATTGATCAATACTGGTACGTCATCGCTCACACAGCCGGTGAGGGAAAGCAGTAGACACATGGAGAACATCAATTTTGCTATTCGATTTTTCATAAATATGTTTTTAGAAATTATATATCACCTGTAGTTGAAAATCGCGCCCTACCTCATCAGCATAAAAGCGCTGTTTATTCAAGTAGTTGCGGTAATTGGTATCAAACAGGTTGTTGATTTTGAAGGAAATTTTCGCTTTCGCGAAAGCGTAACTCACACCTACATTCCACAAGCTATACGCCGCTGGGGACTCTGAAATGAAGACCCGCTGGGTGGTGAAATTCCCCTGGTCATCCGGCACATCCACCTCATAATCATTATCAGGAAACCTGTTTTGTTTGAGTAGCGTCTGATTGGCTATTCTCAGATTCAGGTTTGGAAAGATTCCATTGCTCCACACCAGTCCATTAGAAAACTGTGGGGGCGGCATGTCTATCAATGGCTCATCATCTGTTCTGTTTTGTCCGTAAATGTAGGAAAACCTGCTGTCCAGCGTAAGTTTTTCAACTACCTGTGATGTTGAAGGTACCTGTTGACTAGCTCCTGTGTTTGCCGTGAATAGGTCCCATTTTAATCCCAGATCAATCCCGGCTAGAACGGCGTCAATCTGCTGGTATTGATAAACGGGAAATGCTCCACGCGTGGTGGTTTCCAGTCCGGTAGGAATCAATTGTATATAGTTATTGACCCTATTGATATATGGATTTACCTCCACATCAATAGCTCCCTTTACCGCATGTGCCACCAGGTTTAGCTTATAGGACTGCTCTTTGTTTAAATCCAGTTGTCCCAGCTCAATGGTCGCCAGTGCATGGTGCAAGCCATCGCTAAACAATTCGCTGGGGTTAGGAGCACGATTGGCACTGCTTAGATTGATGGAGAAATCATAGTGATCTCCTGCAAAGTATTTTGCACCCGCGGTAAAAGCGAGCAGGTTATACGCAAATACAGGATTAGTCAATATCTGGTTACCCTGGTCTCCTATCTCAAATTGTGGGTATTGCTGGTCGTAACCCAGCCCTTGCCACCTGGATTGCAAATAGAACTTAGTGGCATCAATGCGGTAATAATCATAGCGCAGGCCGGCATCTAACAACCAGTTGTCGTTCACCCTGTGATTAATGCTGGCAAAACCTCCTATCTTATTGCTGTCATAATCTGGTATAAGCCTGCGGATACCGGTATCTGGGTTAGGCCTGTTTTTCTGATTCAGGCCATCCACGCCCAGCTCGATTTCCGTACCTGGCAGTGCATCAATTATAAGGTAGGCGGCAAGTGTCTGGGTTTGCAGGTCCAGGTCTAGTGCCGCCCTGCCCGCATCCTGCCCACGTCGTATGTCATATTCCAGCCTGTTGTTCAACTGGAAGGAATAGTCCACCTGTAATTTTCCTAGGTTTTCAAACCGTTTATAGCCATTCAACTGCAAGCCATGGTGCTGCACCTTTTGTTTAGGAGGGTCTATTTGATAGGTAAAGTCCCTAATGATGGTAGGTTGTCCAGTGTTGATGGAACGTATCAAGTCTGCTGCATTCCCAACATGCGAGGCCCGTAGGATCCCTAATTCAGAATCATAGAAGGAGTATTTGACACTCCCTCCATAGGTAAATCGATGGTAGCCTGCAGCTATGTTTGCCGCATAGGTTTGATTTCCCGTATTGCTCAAGATATAATCTGGCGCCTCAAAATCACCCAACTGTTTATAGGTAACGGTGGCTTGTTGATACCAGCCTGACTTGCGGTAATTCCCTACTGAGCTACTTATGCTCCCCCCACGACCGTTGGATTGCAGTTGAGCAATGACCTTGCCTTTTAAGGTATCCTTTGAGATAACCCGTTCTGGTTCAATTATGATCGTACCTCCCACGGCATCACCACCGTATCTTAAAGCGGTAGCTCCCTTGATGACCTGAATATTGCTGGCACTGTTGACGTCAATGTTAGGGGAATGCTCGATACCCCATTCCTGATCCTGTTGTCGCAAACCGTCATTGACGATGGTAACGCGACTACCATAAACACCATGAATAACTGGCTTTACTACACTGTTTCCCGTTTTGAGAGCAGATACGCCCTGCACGGTAGCCAGTGCATCTCCCAGGGTGGCGCCGCTGTACTCATTGATCGTTTGTTCGTCAATACGCGTGCTTGCCTGTGTACCGTTATGGTCGTCATGCACGTCTGCAATAACTTGAACCTGCTCTAGGGTATTGATATGGTGCTCCAGTAAAATATTCTGGGTCGTATCCTTATCCATTGCGACCTGGATCGTTTTTGTCTCACAGTCGTAATGGGAGATGATGATTGTATAGGTGCGTGGGCACAAGCCCTTTATACTGTAGCGCCCATTTTCATCAGATGAAATTGTTTTTTGAAGTTCTTGGATATAAAATTGGGCAAAAGCCAAGGGCTCGCCATCGTGAAAGTCATTGACACTTCCCTTGAGCTCAAGGGTACATTCTTGAGCCTGCGTGGTTGCCATACTGCATATCACAGCAGCAACCATCATTATTTTTGAAAACATGATTGAAAATTAAGTTACTTGTTGCACAGCTTCCATTATGGAGCTGTTCTAGCGGTTTCTAGCAAGTAACTACTGGTGGCGGTCTCGTGGTGTGAGATGAGGTGGGTTTTTCCGCTTTCGCGAAAGCGTACTCCACAGAAATTTCCTGCACAGCAGTCACATGTATAGCATGAGGCAGCTCGATAGCTGCGGCAGGTGTATAATCCAATGCCTGAACATGCTGGGAAACCAGACATATCTTACAAGGCACTGTAGAATCATCGTGGGAGAACTGGTGCAAAGCAGTGGATTGCGCTGTAAAAAACAGCACAACAAGACTTAGCGAAATAAAATTTCTAAACTTTTGCACAGACAAATATACGATGGGATTAAAATTAATCAATTAAAAAGCCCCTTCAATTGAAGAGGCCTTAGTCCTATTGGAAACTCGTTCAGTTAGTTACTTCTATAGAAGTATACTGAGCTTGCCCCTGATAAAGTGGTATTGACAGTTGGGGAAGCGTTTCCACTTGCTGCACTATCAAAAGCTAAAATTCGACCTCCTGAGTTGGCTCGCTCTGCAACGAAAATGGTTTTAGTTCCCGCATCATAAGTTGCGGCGACAGGATTGCCTAAAAATGTCGCTGCTCCAGCAATTCTTACCTGATTGTTTGCCATGGCAAGTGTACCTCCATTTGACACAGCATTAAACTTACCGGTAAAATTAGAAATAATATGGAGTCCTCCATCGGTATCTGCTCCCGCTCCAGTCGCGGCACCTATGTCCGTCAAAATCATGATATCATCTTGACTATTGTACACAAGTCCATGCGTTCTTGCAATACCCTGAATTGCGATTTGCTTTGTAGGAGAAACAGCTGCATTCGTAGAGTTATTCAGGAAGTTTTGAAATACTGCGATGTTATTGGTCTGATCTACAACCGCATATAAATCACTGCCTATAAACTGCACTTGCCATAGATCGATATTTACATTCACTACGTTTCTAAGTGTTAAGGTTGTGCCCGATCTTTGGTAAACAAATAGTTGATCACTTGCATTGTCTGCCACCACAATAAAGTCACCATTGATGGCAACTGATCTAGGGCTTGATAAATTACTAGGCCCCTTATTGATATTTAGAGTAGCTGCAACGCCAGTAATTTGATCTGCAATGTCACCAGAAACTACTAGCGATCCTAACGTTCTAGAGGCAATAATCAGTTGATCACTCTCTCGGTCATAGACAATTCCTTCATTGTCACTAGAGCCGGTTACATTTAAGGTAGTAGTGGTGGAAGAGCTTGAGTCTGAATAATCATAAACAGTAACGTCACCACTGGTATTACTAGTAGCATAAAGTTCTGCACGTTTAGAATTTCCATCGATGCTATCGTCTTCATTACATGAAGTAAAGGCTACTGCTCCCGCAAGTAAAGCCAATGTCAATTTTGTAGTTTTCATAGTTGTTTATTTTTCGTCAAACCTACGCATACGGAAATCTTGTAGGTGTCAAAAATCTATTAACGAAAACCAAACATTAACAAAATTAAATGTCGTCTTGATTATAAACCAGTCATTTATAAAATGAAAAATTAACTATTTTAGGAAATATTTGACAGGCTGAGAAATGTCCGTTCAACGAGAATTTAAAGAAAGAAGTTCCAAACCAACCCAAAACGGATGCTCAAATCCCTAAACGGATGCCTAGGGGCGCTGAAATATTCAGGTTTGCCAAATGGCGCCGTAGCATTTTCCAACTTAAAGAAAATTCGGGTTTGCTGGATTTTTGCATTTAAAAAAATATCTACCAATGGAAAAGCGCCCAGTTTTACCGAATTCTGGGAATAAAATTCTCCCAGTACGGGATCATAGCCATCCATACGATATTCGTCAAAATACTTTAAGGTAAACCCAGTTTGAAGCAACAAGGCGTTTTTAAAAAGACGGTCCTTATAAAAGAAGGAGTTTCTAGTAATGAAAGAAGGTACGTTAATGATGTTTTCCTCTTGGGTCACGTTTTGAAACAACACCGTGTGGTCAGAACCGAAGTAGCGCAGAAACTCAAAGGACTTATGAGCCTTGATTTTCAAATAAGTAAGTTCTTCACTGGTTTGTTGTGGTAGGGCCGTATAACCCGTAATGCCCGTGACTGCGTTACCTATCCGGTTTTCTTTAAAGTACGTGTAGTCCTGCAGCGTGTTGAACTCTACATCTACATCCAGATATTTAGGTGATCGCAGCTGGAAGGACAGTTGCTGCTTCTCTACGTTACTGAAGTTGTTTTGCCAGTTGTAAAGTACATAATCACTTTGATGCAATTGAAAATTAAAGTTGGGTGCACGTGAACTGATTCCAGCTCCAGCACTTACAGTAAAATCAGCAAAACCAACGGAAGCGGTAGCGTTTAAAAACTGCCCGTCCAGCTCCCCTACTATGTTGAGCCCACCTTTGGCACGCAATTCAAACACGCCTATTCTTTTAGCAAACTCTGCCTTAAATTGATAAAGCGCTCCTTGAAGTCTGTTCGTGATGACGCCGCTATCAGTATTCACAATGCGGTCGTATCCATAATTATATTCTTGACGTGCTATTCCAGCTTTGAAATATCCTAGAAAATCATGATCGAATGCAGCTCCCAGCTCGATGATACTTTCCTCGAGATTGGTTTTATCGTTGATGTTATTTGGCCGATATGCTTCTCCTAGAAATTCCTCTGTGGCAGTGTCTTCCGTATAACGGTAGAATTTATCCTCGTAGGAAGCTCTATTATAAATTCTCAGGCTGTATTGATTTAAGCTGTCTGCATTGCCCAGAACTTCATAGTCATGGTCGATATAAAAGCGCTTGCCATCCAGCAGACTCATGCCTGTATCCAGATTAGGCTCCAACCTACCGCGGTCGTCCAGGTTTTCATCCTGATTGATAAATCCTTGGAGTGCGTCTGGAGCAAGTCCGCCATTTTCTTGATTAGTAAGGTCCTGAAAAACAGTATGCAAGCGCAGTCTGTATTTTTTATCCTTTGAAAAATAATTGGAGGTAAACTTAAAATTACCCGTACTGGTTAAGGAATTCACATAGTCACCAGCACTGCGCATCCCTTTATAGCTGATGGAAAAGTTGAACTGGCGTGACAGGTTGCTGGTAAAGAGAGCGTCCAACTGCTGTCCCTGATTGATGGCGGTTTTAAAATAAAGCTCAGTTAAGGGGGTAGGAACGTAATAATCATAGATATCCTCGACTTCAAAGTAATTATCGTGCCTCGCTTCTGCCCCCATCCGTGGAGACAATTGTTCCATATCAAAACGTTCCACTAACTTATTATAGGGTTGGCCTATGTTTTGAAACGGCATCAATTCAAAATTATCTTGTCTCAGATAATTGAACTTATAATCCTTCTGCATGTTCAATGTGGTATCCACATAAGTGGTATCCCGTTGCTGGGAGATCATCAGGTAATCAGTGATGGGCGGTTTTTCACCTTCTACACTCACTTCCTTATTATTTAAGGGACGCTGGCGCTGCCCATCTGTCGTACCTCGATCCAGCGCGGGACGTACCTGGGCGATGACCGCACAGGGAAGGATCAAGAACAGGAACACTAGGTTTTTCATCATTAGGACTACAAACGCCAAAAATAGGTATTAATATGAAGGAATGAAGGAAGCATTTTGAGCTTCACTCCACAAATATGCTTTGCCCAAACATCCCTAATGGATAACTCTATTTTTTGCCAACTATTATTCAGTATTCCCTTTTCAACAAGCACAGGAGTAACAAATAATAAATTGAAGAGACCGGCTCTCCATTAAACTTTTGAAAGTTGTACTCGTCATAGAATGGTAACTTTTAAAACACAACCCCATGAAAAACATCCTTTTACCACTCGTATTTATGCTCGCCATAGGGAGCGTCCAAGCGCAAAAGCGAGGTGACCGTCAAGAAAATCGTCAGGATATGGCCGCAAATAGGGCTCCTAAAGAAATGGCGTCCCTACAAGCTAAAAAAATGACGCTAGCCCTGGATTTAACAGACAAGCAACAAAAGGAAATTACCAACTTGTTGTTCAATAATCAGGAAAAGCGAAAAGAGAATAAAATGACCCGAGCAGATTTTAAAGCCCTATCCAAAGAGGATAAGATCGCTCTACAACAAAATAGGCTGGACGAAAAGATTGCCACTAAAAGAGCGATTAAGAATATACTGAACGAGGAGCAATATGTCCGATTTGAGAAAATGGCAGCCCGCAAAAAAGGCAATCGTATGGATCGTATGCAAAAACCTAGACGAGGTTAAAATCATATTATTGTTGGTTAGTGAAAGTCTGGAAGCGTTAGTTTTCAGGCTTTTTCTATTTTATACAATCTATCTAGTCTATTTGCGTTAGACGAATAGCCATCAGGTTCCACTTTCTACACATTTCAATGAAATCGATCTTATTTTTCTTTTTGACCTTGTTAAGCACTGTCTGTTTTGCACAGCAACAAACCACCGTTGTATCTCAAGAAGAATTGAAGGCCATGAATGCAGCTGCCTTTGAAAAATCCAACAAGCCTTTGGATCCCAAAAAGGAAATTGCATTGATCCTTGAAAAGACCCAATTGGATCCTAAAAAGGTTCCCGCACTGGAAAAGTTGGTTGCTGATTATGCCACAGCGGCTAACCCCTATCGTAAAAACAGGAAGGATAAGAATATAGGGATTCTCAAAGAGCTCGAGATCAAGTATAAATTGGAACTCCAGCAATTATTGGGAGCAGATGATTATCGCAAACTACTTACTGTGGTGCGCGTGAATTGAAGGTAAGTTCGCTTTCGCGAAAGCGGAACAAACCCACTACCAATCGCCTACTACCGCATCCACTGCTTCAATAGTGCGGTCCAGATCCTCATAACTCAAGGCATCATTCAAGAAATAACTTTCAAAAGCACTAGGCGGCAAGTAGATCCCACGATCCAGCAAGCCGTGAAAATACTTTTTAAACCATTGGTTGTTTCCAGCAGCTGCACTGGCAAAATCTACTACCGGCTGGTCGGTAAAATGAACAGACATCATACTGCCGTATCTATTGATCTGATGATCAATACCATGTCTGGAAAGCGTTTCTTCTATGCCTTCATGCAGGTGTTTCGTCTTTTGAGCGAGATTCGTGAATATATCTGGGTAATTATTCAAGTGCGTTAACATCGCTAATCCCGCACTCATCGCTAACGGATTCCCGCTCAAAGTTCCCGCTTGATACACAGGTCCTGTAGGAGCTAGATGATCCATGATTTCCTTACGGGCGGCAAATGCGCCTACCGGCAAACCACCCCCTATGACCTTTCCATAGGTAACGATATCTGCCTTCACCCCAGTGGTTTCCTGGGCACCGCCACGTGCCAGTCTAAAGCCGGTCATCACCTCATCAAAAACAAACAAAGCACCGTTTGCATCACATAACTCTCGGATTCCTTCCAGAAAGCCTTCTTGTGGCACGATGCAGCCCATGTTTCCTGCGATGGGCTCTATAATGACACAGGCGATCTCACCTCTATTTTGTTCAAATATTTCAGCTACCTGATCTAGATTGTTGTAGGCCGCTAATAGAGTATCCTTTGCAGTTCCTGCAGTAACACCTGGACTGTTAGGGCTGCCAAAAGTAACTGCACCACTACCTGCCTGGATTAAGAACGAGTCGCTATGACCGTGGTAACAACCTGCAAATTTGATAATCTTATCACGTCCCGTAAAACCACGGGCCAGTCGGACGGCACTCATACAAGCTTCTGTACCGCTATTCACCATTCTTACCTGATCGATGTTTGGCGCCATGGAAACGACCAGTTTTGCTATTTCAGTTTCCAACTGCGTAGGCATCCCGTAGGAAGTACCTTTTTTAGTCGCTTCAATCACAGCATCAACAACGGGTTCAAAGGCATGACCTAGAATCATGGGGCCCCATGAAGCTATGTAATCAATGAGTTGGTTTCCATCTTCCGTATGCAAATAGGCACCCTGGGCACTTTTAACAAAAACCGGATCTCCACCTACAGCATTGAAGGCACGTACGGGTGAATTGACACCTCCTGGAATGTATTTTTGTGCTTCATTAAATAAAGCACTACTTCTTTTGTAGGTAAAGGACATGAATTAGTTTTTTGAATCGGGTTCGATCACCAGTTTGCTTCCTACACTGATGCCATCCCCCTTAAGACTGTTGAGTCTTTTTATGTGATCAACTGTAGTGTTGTGTTTACGGGCAATTTGATATAAAGTATCTCCTTTGATAATGGTGTACTCAATTTGCTTGGAGGTACCGGCTTCTCCTTTGACACGTACATAGGTCTTGCCTAATACTTGTGCGTCGTATTTATTCAATTCATAGCGTTCGATCAACCCTATCAATTTATCAGGATACCTTCTGTCCGTCGCATAACCGGCATCTTTCAAGCCCTTAGCCCAAGATTTATAGTCGTCTGCGTCCAGAGAGAATAGGTTTCTGTACCTAGAACGCTCTGTAAGAAATAAGGAATGGTCTCTATAGGAATAGGAAGCATCCTTATATTTTCTAAAACACTCTTGTGAGGCATCATCGTCATGATAGATCTTATCACCGTTCCACCCTTGATGACATTTCACCCCAAAATGATTATTAGCCTCCATTGCCAGCCTTCCCTTTCCTGAACCACTTTCTAAAATTCCTTGTGCTAGTGTGATGCTCGCGGGTATTTTATACAGCTGCATTTCCTTCATGGCATCTGCCGCAAAAAGCTCTACATAAGTCAAAACGTCATCTGCATAAGAGGGCGTGATGGTTTGGGTTACCTTTTCATCCGATTCCTGAGTGATGATAGGCTCCGGTTTTTTAGGTTCTGCTTTAACCGTTCTGGTCGTTTTTGTTCTGTCTTTTCTAGTGGTCACCTTTTTCTTGGAACCACAGGAAACCAGTAGGGTTGCGGTAAAGAAAATGATGCATAGCGATTTTAATGTGATCTTCATACCTGGAGTTGTAGACGTCCTTTTTTCTTGAGCATTTGGTTGTAACCAGGTATACCCTGGAGACCACCCGTATGGATGGCTAAAATACGAGTTTTGGCGTTAACAGCACCTTCCCGTATCATTTGTTCTATCCCGTACATCATTTTTCCTGTGTAGATGGGATCTAGAGGAATTCCGCTTTCGCGAAAGCGAACATTCATATAATCAATCAGCACATCTGTGGATCGGGCATAGCCACCAAAATGATCCTCACCAACTACCATAAAATCAGTACGCGTCGTGTATTTCAAGATTTCTTCCCGTAGAAACCCACCCTTCAAGGCTGAAAAAACGATCACCTTTTGATGGGCCGCAGCGCTGTTGATAATCCCAGCAGCCGTACCACCAGTACCGCCAGACACGCAGATCACATCATAGTTGACGCGATCAGCAGCCGTTAATATTTCTTGTGTTCCCAGTATGGCCAGTGCATTGGTACCGCCTTCAGGAATCTGATAAAAGGTACCAAAACGATCTTGCATCGACTCCTGAAACCCAGCGGTATTCTTAGTTTTATAAGCTTCCCTACTCACAAAATGCAGTTGCATCCCGTAAGAATAGGCAGTTCTTAAGGTCTGATTTTGAGTTAAGGTATGCTCTAGGTTCCCTGCCAGCTCCTCCCCTCTTATGATACCAATCGACTTTAGGCCTAAAAAATGACAAGCCGCAGCGGTAGCTGCTATATGGTTGGAATAGGCACCGCCATAGCTCAGGACTGTTTTCTCTTTTTGACAGAATACTTCCAATAAATTGTACTTGAGCTTGCGCAGTTTGTTACCAGAAACCTGACCGTGCAACAGGTCTTCCCGCTTGATGTCAATTACAATCCCAGCATCTGGATGCGATTTAAAATGCTGGTTGACCGCAGTTTTAGAATTGAATAAATTGTTTTCAGTTTCCATAGAACCGAATAAAATTCCAAAACTTACGGTGTTTCAAGTAATTCAAATCAGTTTCCATTTGATAGGCTTCCTTTTCAAAAATGATGTTTTTGTAAGCCGTTTTGTGGTTGTACTTAAAACGGAGAATCCCATATTCTATGAGGTACCAGATATAGAAAGGAAGGATCAACAATTCCAATTGCTGACGTAGATGAATGCGTTCATGATTCATGAAAATCGCGTTTTTACTCAAGTCTTTTCTTGCTACTAGCAGGAATGGGAAAACAGCAATCCCTAAAATTTGTAACCTACCAAGTCTTCGCACCCTTACCAATATCATCCAACCGATCGTTTTATAGTCGCAAATATCGATAAAAGGTAGCGGAGTATCTAATTGTCAAAATATCACTTGGATAGGAAATACCACAATATTCAATGGAATTGGGAACAGTCTAGAATAGGGCGAGAGTTAAAATCTAACCTAAGTTTAAATACCGTTTTATCTGTTTAATTCTTTTTTTTCTAAGGATGTAATGCCTCTAATTGATCTTTCCCACCGCTGTAAGTAGAAATCAAACGATCCCTATTTCATTCTCAAGCTTATAAGTAGGAAAAGTGGTTCTTGAAACAGGTACTTCCTATCTTTGCTTCATGAAAAAAATTATACCGGTTGAAGATGGAGACTACTACCTCACCCCAGACGGTTATAGATGTTTTACAGTGCAATACCACCTCAAACGTGGGTATTGTTGCAAGAGCGGTTGCAGGCATTGTCCCTACGGGTATGACAAAGACAAGGACTCTTGATTCAACGCCAACTCATGGATTTACGGCATTAAAATTGATGTTTATCTTTAGGAATTATTCCGCTTTCGCGAAAGCGGACTCTAAACAACATAACTTATGAAAAAGATATTTTTACTTCTATTGGTCATGGCTGCGATGATAGGGTGCCAAACCGTACGTGTATCACAAGATTATGCCATAGGCACTGATTTTAATCAATACAAGACGTACGCCTACTTCAAAAAAGGTGTGGATGAGGCAAAGATCTCTGAGCTTGACAAAAAGCGCATCCTTCGCGCCATTGACAGTGAAATGCTCGCTAAAGGGTTTACCAAGTCAGAAACTCCAGATGTTTTGGTAAGTATATTTACAGACAGTAAAGAACGTGTGGATGTATATAACAACTGGGGCTGGAACTTTGGTTACGGTTTTGGTTGGGGAGGCTTCGGTTTGGGAGGACCCTTTAGAAACAATGTAAACCGAACTACAGAGGGAATTCTTTACATCGATCTGATTGATGCTGATAAGAAGGATTTGATCTGGCAGGGAGTAGGAACTGCAGCCTTAAAATCCAGTCCTGAAGAAAAAGTCGAACGTACCCAAGAAATAGTGCGTGAGATTTTGATGCAGTTTCCGCCAGCTCCGAAGAAGAAAAGATAAATTGGTATTCATTGAATTTACAACCGCAGCCATTTTATGAGCTGCGGTTTTTTTTTATCAATTTTTTGAGAGTCCACTTACAGGATTGTGGATACTTTAGTGCCAACTTAAAATAACAATTATGAAAAATTTATTTTCAATAAGCCTCGTCCTGGTTCTAGCAATGACGTTCACCAGCTGTGATGAAACCCGCCAAGTCTTGAATACTGGAAGCCGTGTAGAACTCAATGGAAGCTATAATGTAGAAGCACTCAATGGAGCCAAGGTAAACAACAACTCCACCATCATTTTCAATGGCTTAGGAAAAACGGTTAGCGGCAATGCAGGATGTAACACCTACAATGCTTCATTTACAGTTGAAAACTTTCAATTGAACATAGGTGATGTGGCTATCACAAGAAAGTCATGTCCAAATATGAGTATGGAAAATGAATTTATTGCTGCTCTAGGAAAAGTCACTTCTTACCAAAAAAATGGAGGATCCTTAATGCTTGTAGCGGCCAATGGCGCTACTTTAATATCTGCTAAAGCGGCCAACTAATATTTTTTATCAGCTTATAAAGCAAATCCCGATGATCTTGAGATTATCGGGATTTTTGATTCTTGACCTTTTTTCAAGCAGGGAAATCGCTATCATCCAAGGTAGAACAGTCTTTATATTCAACATATAGGGTTACAGCAGTTTCCCATTGAGGGAAACAGTAAAAGTAATATCCACCACACTATCAAAAGTTTTAGAAACCGAACAGTACTTATTGAAACTCAAATCTGCGGCACGTTGAACTTTTGCAGGATCCATATCGCCTTCCAGCATGACGTGACAAGACATGCTTTTAAAAGGTTTTGCATCATCCAGGTCATAACGCACTCCTTCTACGTCCACTCTATAACTTGTGATTTCCTGTCGTTGCTTTTTGAGAATGTGAATAATATCGATCGCGCTGCAACCGCCCACGCCCATCAGGATCAATTCCATTGGGCTGGATCCCTGTACGACATCGCTGCCTTTATTGTCGATCATCACGGGAATTCCTGAAGCGCCTTTGGCCTCCAACAGGTATTCGGTATTTTTTCTTTCTAGGGTAACTTTCATCCAAAACTGTTTAAAAATGAAAGGTCGGCATTCATCATGAATTGCTGACCTCTATTTCATTAAATTTTACGATGTTCCAATAGCGGTGGGTGTGTTCGCTTTCGCGAAAGCGTGCTCCCGACGATCCATAATTTAAAACTTTATGGAAGTCATTGTACTGATCCGCCCATAGTCAATACGGTATATGGAGGCGCTGTATTTGCATCTAATAGCGCATTCATGCTGAATTCACCATTCTTTTGTGGTATGTACTGAATTTCAACTCTGGTTGAACCACCAACAATGATCTCTTTAGATACAAACTCAGGAATTAAACAGTCACACTCCGTCATAACTTGATTGATTTTAAGCGGATTTGATCCCGTATTCTTTACTTCAAAAACATATGTTACTGGTTCACCTACTCTCAAGTCGGCAGCATCAGGGAAATCAATCAAATTGACAGTCAGCTGCGTATTATCTAATCTAAAATAATACAATTATTTTAGATTAGACAGAGTTCAGTTTACACTCTCTCAAAGTATAAGGTGTCATCGCTGTACAATTCTAATTCCTATCTTGAGTAGATCGACATTATTTATTGTAGAAATAATGATTGGTTTGCCAGCGCAAAAAAATAGTACCGGTCAAAATAACTTCCTTCCCTGAGGTTTATTTTATAATTGAAATTTATAACTCACGATAAATTGCCTGCCCAGCAACCTAAAACTGTTTACACTGGTTATATTCTGTATCGTGCTTGTAGAGGTGAAATTTTCTTGGTTCAAAACATTTAACACACCTATGGAAAATTCTTGATTGCTTGATGGGCGATATACATATTTGAGATCAAACAAGTTGTTTGTATTTTTATTATTTAAAAAAGTATTGCGCTGACCGTTCCAGGTAACTTGTGTATAACTGGTATCGCTCCATAGCTGTGAGAAATCTACGGCGGTAGTAATTGCTGTGTTGTCTAAGTTAGTGCTATTTGTAGATGTGCGGGTGTTGCTCACTGAAAACTCTGTATTTATAAAAAACCAGGTCTGAGGATCGTAATCAAGCCTAAGCGAGGCTTTAATAAAATCTGATCTCAACTTGGTGGACTCACCATTTAAAAAATAGACATTTTCCCTTACTGAAAAATCACTCGTTAGTGAAGCTAATAATTTGGCAGATATATTTTTAGCAACCTTTGCGTCTAAACGCAAATTAGTACCCGTATTTGCTTGGTCTCTGAATTCAATGATGCGAAATCCTTGTGGGTCAAAGCTTAATCCAGTGGTTAGTGTGTTGAACGTTTCTTGATAGGAGAATCCCAAATTACCAAACAATGACTTTAAAATGTTTTTATAATCCATATCGACTGCATATCTATTGTTGGAGCTTCGTTGAATACGATTATTAAAAGAACTGTTGCTATTATAGTCACGTATGATAAAATTAGTTTGGAAGGAATTAAGATCTGCAAACGAGTTGCTCCGGTTATATCTTGCTGTGAACCTCAAGAATGAGGTAAGATCATAATTCAAGATTACGGATGGTTCAAAAATCAAATCACTGACTTGATCATAAGTACCCGCATTATCCTCGCTGTTAATGTCCAAATAATACAGTTGTGAGATTGAACTAAGAGTCCATCGATCGATCTTATAGGAAAGTACAGTATTCAACTTAAGTTGATGTCTATCATAATCATGCGTTGCCACAAATGGAAATCTATTAAAACTATTATCACCACTTTGATCCAACCGACTGTCTACCTGTTGAAATGTTCCTTCATAACCAGGTATTAATTCAAGCTGACCACCTTTCCACTGTTGGAAGAAATGTCCCTGTACTTTAAAAAGCGATTCTTGGGTGTTCAAATCCTGCAGGCTTCGAATTAAATTACCTGAGTCCAGTATGTCAAATACCTCAGGAAAAACCTGTAGTTGATCATTAGAATTCTTGTATTGTAGGGAAGCATCATAACTCCATAGTTTGTTATTATTATTGATGGATTGTTGCCAAGCTAGAAAAATATTTTGTCCATTTTTTTCAATCTGGCGATCAAACTGATTTGCGTTCAACTGGGTACTAGAGGTTTGATTATCATAAGAGTTCCTAGCATAAAGATGTAATTTACCATAAATACGATCTGTATTTATTTCATATTTACCTTTCAAATAGTGATTACGCGTGATGTTAAAATAATTATTGATTTCTTTATTGAATATGGTGTCATTATCCAGTTGAATGGTTTCCTGAAACTTATTACTTAACGTTATTTGATCAAAATCAGTAGAGTAACTTATCTTGAGTTCCTTGTCCTTGCCTAGTTTTTTTAATCCATCCACACTCATTTGAAGAGCATCTGCATTGCGCCAGTACTGCTGGTCTAGATTTGTATTTTGTTGGCGACGCTCTGCAATCAAATCAATTAGCTCATACGAGGGTGATGGATCAAATAGCGTATTGAAGTTAAATACTCTACCGTCGTTAAAAATATGGTCTTTCCCATAACTGGAGGCTTTTAAAGAACCTGCCAGTTGATAATCCGGATGGATGGCAATAGGCGTTGTTTCTAGCTGCCCGTTTAACAATGGTGTTGCCAGCGTAGCTCTCGAGAGTGCGCTTAACAATATCTTATCTTTAGTTTCAAGATTGAGTGACACACCTCTATTGCGATTTAGGCTGCGCTGGTTTTTTTTATGCGTATGATTACGCAACACCTCAATATTCCTTATTCCATCTGCCGGCAAACCCTTAGTGGCAATAGTATATCGGTTTTCCAGCAAATCCAGGCCGTTGATATATAAGTGACGAATCCTTTTACCGTTATAGCTTATCGTACCAGCATCATCTATGGTTACACCTGGAATACGTTCGATGACATCTTCAATACTGGTATCTCGATCTGTCTTCCATTGTGAAACGGCATAACTCAAGGTATCGCCCTTAATTCTTAATGGCTTGTCAGCACTTATGACAATAGGTTTAAGATCGTTTGATTTTTGCCGCAGCTGTATCAAGGAATTATTCGTGTTGATTTCAACCCATCTAGTTTGATAAGAAATGTGCAACACCTTAACCCTTAACGGGAACTTGAACCGTTCGCGCTGCTCAAAAGTAAAACGGCCTTGGTCATCTGTAATCTTAAAGGACTTAAAATTTACGGTGTCCTGTTCCTTATACAAAAGAACAGAGGCGTTAGAGATAGGTCGCGATAAGCTGTCCATCACCTGGCCCTCAACTTGAGATTGTGCTTGGGCTAAATAATTCAATAAGAAGCATAAAAAAAATGTTGTAGTGCGATAAATAGACATAGAACTGGCGAAGGCCAAATTTTAGAAGCAAAACTACAATGATTAAAATGAAATTGTTGTAGCTACTTAAACGCTGGCATAGTTGACTTATTCTTAATTCTCAAGTACTGGTATATGCCAGTTCATATCTAGTTGAACCTACTTTTTAAAATGTATCACATCCTAAAACAAATAAAATTTCACTCATCAAAAAAATCCTTGCTCGTTTTGAACACCAGAATTTTACTTTAACTCCAGATAATTCCTGTGATTGCGATAGCGATCATTAGCTTTCTTCCGTCTTATTGGATCTTTAATGGGTGTCGCATTAATAACTCCAAAAGCCGTTGACCATGCAACGTCACTCTCATTAGCTTTATAACGATTGGTGATAAACTCTTTCCTTGTGATGGGATTTACATTTTTTCTAGGGTATGGATAAAATGGTTCAATTGTGACATCCTTTTGTATAATTGATGTCGCCTCAAAGACATAGTGTTGATCCTTATCTTCAAGTTTTAAGATCAATCCCGGCAATCCACCAAATTTATGCGGCCCAAGAGGTATGGGTATTTCTGTAGTAAACCATGCCGTCCAACTCCTACCGCCGTAAGATATAGTAGCCTTACTACAATTGTATCCTAATACCTGCTCTGTGCTAGATATTATTGACCAATCCTTTTTAGGTTTTTCTTGATATTCATATACTTTGATCGCAATCTGGTCTTGAACATTATAAATACCGTCCATAAGGGAAATCTGGGTATAAAAATAAGATTTGTTTAAATTTTCTAATCCCTGCAAGCTTCCCTTTCCAAGATCAAAATTTTGGGCGATCGTATCTCGTTGCATTTTGATAACTCCCTCAAAAATCGAATTACCGTTTTTACTGCGCAAAATAAAATCTTCCGTATAGGTTTTTCCTGACACCAGGTTAAGTTTATACTTTAAATTATAATCCACCTGGAACGAATCTTGAGCAGATGATAATAGGCATATCGTGAAAACAGCTATTGAAAAATAAAAACGGTTCATCGAGTAATGGTTTGATTTATTGAATTACAGTAACAGGTTCTTCAGAGCCGCCATCACAATTCTTATTTTTATCTATCAAATATGCGGAGATCTCTAGTGGCGTCATGCTTCCATCTACAATACATTCAGACTTGTCACAATAAGTCAATTCAGTATATCCTTCGCCACAACCATAAAGCATATTGTCAACAGTTTCTGATGGAGAAGTTTTCAAAGAAGTAAAACTAAAAAGAGGTAGGACTAACAGTCCAAAAAGTAAATTTTTCATGATTAAATGATTTTAAGTGAGCCCCTAAGATCGTAAGATCGTAAGATCGTAAGAAAAACAAAAGTTTTCGAGGAATTATTTTTGAAAATGAATTGTTTGTCTTTTAGTCCTAGAATAACGAAAAACTTCTTTTTAAAGTTCCTCGACGTACGAATATTTCATTATTTTTTCGATCTTAACCTCCACTTTCTCCATTCTAAGAATCATCGTTTTCTCTAAAACATAATTTAAAGGTATGGTCAACATATTTTCTCAACCTATCATCTTGAAGCGTCCTGCAATATGCTTAAAATCAAAAACACCAAGATTAATCCTTGGCATTATTAATTAAAATCTGAAAGCCAATAAGCTTTGATTTCGGCTCCCCAACAGCCTTTAGTTAATCTCTTTGTATTGAACCTTTAATAGTTAGTACTGTATAGGGAGGCGCTGTATTTGCATCTAAGAGTGCATTCTTGATAAATTCACCATTTTTTTGTGGTATGTACTGAATTTCAACTTTGGTGGAACCACCAGCAATGATCTGTTTAGATTCAAACTCAGGAATTAAACAGTCACATTCAGTCATAACTTGATTGATTTTAAGCGGATTTGATCCCGTATTCTTTACTTCAAAAACATATGTTACTGGTTCACCTACGCTCAAGTCGGCAGCATCAGGGAAATCAATCAAATTGACAGTCAGCTGCGTATTATCTAATCTAAAATAATACTTGAGTTCATCCCATTTTATAATGAAAAATAGAGTTAGGAATAGCAGAACTAGTGCTGTTGCGATGATGATAAATTTCTTCATAGTAGGATCAAATTAGGATTTACTTGCACAGGTGTCGCTGCATAATTGCTCAATCCACCAGCCAAATCATCATTAGCTTGACCGCAATGACCAGCGAAACAACTACTGCTCCAACAGACCCATTACCACTGGAAAGATAAGTAAAGCACTGGCTCTATCTTCTTTCTATGTTGTTAGATCATTGCATCTACTTCACTTAATTTCTGAAAAAGGAATGTTTTGGAGGCGATAGTTTTCCCATCCTTTGTAATCAAAATGCCACCATTCATTGTAAAAGCCTTTGAAACCATGAGACTCCATTTTTTGAATGAGTATATCTCTCATAGCACGCTGTTGTGCCGTTCCTCCAGAATAATACTTGAAAGAGCGCTTGCTCATCTCATCATAAGCTCCTGTCATAATAACTTCACAACCAGTTTCAAGATCGTAAAGCGTCAAATCAACCGCGCAACCTCGATTGTGCCTGGAACCCACGCTTGGTTTTGCTACGAACTTCTTTTTATCTGCTGGCGTTATATCCCAGAATAATTTAGTCACACTCCACGGCCGGTAACCATCAAACACCAGTAAACCATAACCTAATGGCTCCAGCTCTTTATTTACTTTAACGAGCGCTTCTGCCGCTGGACGTTGAAGAAATGCTCTCGCTTCCTCATACACTGGCCTACCCACGAAATTATTATCAGTCGCATATCGTATTTCTAAACATATAGTGGGGTCTAATGTAGTTACCTCTACAAGATCAGAATCCTTGAAATCCCCTTTTTCAAGAGGTGGTTGTGCAACGCAATTCACATACATCAATAGGATCATACAAAATGAAGATATCGACGCTCTGTAATATTTTTTCAAATATAAGTTATGGGATATCATGGGTTAGCTTTGGTTTACGGTGCACTATCGAACTAATGTTCACCTCCAAAATCGTAAGAATTAAAGAAACTTATAGTTATAAGATTCCTAACATATGATAATTAACATCAGGAAGTGAAACTACCGTGAGCTTTACCTATGTCCTAATAGTCTAACAATTCCTCAATCTTCACCTTCACTTTCTCGGTACTAGGTATCATCGTTTCTTCTAATACAGAATTCAACGGTATCGCTGGCATATTTTCAGAACCTATGATCATTACGGGAGCATCGATAAACCTGAAACATTCTTCCTGAATGCGACCTTGCAACCCACGAGAGAAACTATTATCACAAGGTTCTTCCGTCACGACGAGACATTTTCCACATTTCTTGACACTCGCAAAAACAGTCTCATAATCTAACGGATGTAGCGTTCTTAAATCCACGATTTCAACGCGATCTTGTAAACCGAGTTCCTCGGTTGCATTCATCGCCCAGTGAACGCCCATTCCGTACGTGATGATGCTCAAGGTTTCTTCTTCCTCTTTTTTCCAGATTTCCTGTAGGACCCAAGCTTTGCCAAAAGGCAATACATAATCCTCGCTGGGCTCCACGCTTGTGGCGCCTTTGGTGCCTTTTACTTTTGACCAGTATAATCCTTTGTGTTCAAAAATCACTACCGGATTAGGATCATAATACGCCGCTTTCATGAGGCCTTTTAGGTCAGCACCGTTGGATGGATAGGCGATTTTTAGACCTCTAATATTTGAAACCACGCTTTCCATAGAGCTGGAATGGTATGGCCCACCAGAGCCATAAGCGCCTATCGGAACCCGCAATATCATGGAGACTGGCCATTTTCCATTACTCAAATAATTCGACCTGGAAACTTCCGTAAATAACTGGTTCAAACCGGGCCAGATGTAATCTGCAAACTGTACCTCAACGATGGGTTTTAATCCTGCTGCGCTCATTCCTACCGTACTTCCTACGATAAATGCCTCTTGGATAGGTGTATTAAAAACTCGATTATCGCCAAATTTTTGCGCCAGCGTTGCTGCTTCTCTAAAAACGCCACCTAATCTACCACCTACGTCCTGACCGTACAACAAACATTCTGGGTGTTTGCGCATTAATTCCTCGATCGCAAATAGCGCGCAATCGACCATCACGACTTTCTCAGCGCCGGCGGGCGATCGCTCGCCGCGCTCTTCTGTGATGGGCGTTGGTGCAAAGTCGTGCGTGAACAAATCGGCTGGTTCTGGATCGGGCATTTCCATCGCTTGTTCTAATGCTTTTTTGGTTTCCGCTTTCGCGAAAGCGTCAAACCCATCCACATCCTGCTCACTAAAACCATTATCAAGAAGCAATTGCCTCATCTTAGGATATGGATCGCGCTCTCGAGATTCTTCCAAATCATCGCGGTAAAACTCCATGCGCACGCCACTTGTATGGTGATTCAATAAAGGAACCGTAGCATGTACCAAAAATGGTCGACGCTCTGTTCTGATCTTTTCTATGACCGTTTGAATCGTATTATAGCTTTCCTCAAAATCAGTCCCATCGATAGATATCGCCTCGATACCGTGGAAACCGGCAGCATATTCAGCCGCATTTTGAGCACGAGTCTCAGCAGCATTTGCGCTGATGTCCCAACCGTTGTCCTGGACTAAATACAAAATAGGCAACTGTTTCAACGCTGCCATTTGAAAAGCCTCAGCAATCTCACCTTCTGTGACCGACGCATCACCTAGGGAACAGACGACGATGGAATCTGAACTTGAACTCGAATCTGAACTTGAATCGATCGCATCGCGTTGTTCTTGAGTCAGGCTCTCGCGGTAATGAAATCCCAAGGCAACACCAGTCGCAGGAATGGCCTGCATCCCGGTCGCGCTGGATTGATGTGGGATTTTGGGCTTATCGATATCGTTCAACGATGGATGCGAGTAATAGGTACGGCCACCAGAAAATGGATCGGCTTTTTTAGCCAGCAATTGCAGCATCAGGTCATAAGGTTTCATCCCTATCGCTAGCAACATCGCATCATCCCTGTAATAGGGAAACATATAATCCTGCGGCACCAATTGCATGCCCACGACCGTCTGGATAACCTCATGACCGCGACTGGTCGCGTGAACGTACTTAGAAACTTTCTTGAAGTTTTCCTCATAGAGTTCTGTCATCGCCTTGGCGATGGTTAGGTTTTTATATCCGAATTCTAATACTGACTTTTTCAATTGTTTGTTTTAATTTGATTTCCGCACTTGATGCGGAATCTGTTTGTATCTATCAATATCTTTTAATTTCCGCGCTTGACGCGGAATCTGCTTATACCTAACTTCAATCATTCTAAAAAGTTCTCCTCATCCCACCATGCCTCTGCAAGATCAAGCCACTCAGGATTATCTTTTTCAATTAATGCTATTTTCCATTCTCGCTTCCACTTCTTAAGTTTAGCTTCTCTTGCTATGGAATCTTGAACCCATTGAAATTCTTCAAAGTAAACCAGCTTTTTAGTTTGATAACGCTGTGAGAATGCATTTTTATATTTCTCGGTTTTGTGCTTTAAGGTTCGATCTTCAATGTCTTTTGTCCTTCCCAAATACAAAACACCATCTTTTTTGCTTGCAAGCAGATAGACGTAGTATTTGTGGACATATTTTGGCATTGTGTTAGGTTAAGCAGTTTCCGCATCTTGCTTGCCTGCGGCAAGCTCGTGCGGAAATTAAAAGTTTTTAATAATCATCGTGCTGAGCAACCTCTAAATTATCAGCAACCTTCCTCAAAAAACTTCCTCCTAAAAACCCATCTACAACCCTATGATCAAAGGATAAGGACAACATCATCATGCTGCGTATCTCAATACTATCTTCTCCATCACGTGTCATAACCTCTGCCCGCTTCTTGATGATTCCAGTAGCTAGAATAGCAACCTCTGGCTGATTAATGATGGGCGTACCCATGAGTGATCCAAAAGTTCCTACGTTGGAAATCGTAAAGGTGCCACCTTTGATGTCATCGCCGCCCAATTTATTTTCTCGAGCAAGATTTGCCATGCGGTTCACATCTGCTGCGATTTCCTGCAATGATTTCTGGTCGGCATTTTTTACTACGGGAACGATGAGGTTTCCGCTTGGTAAGGCCGTTGCCATTCCTACGTTGATGTTTTCCTTCACAATGATATTCTTACCATCCACGCTGGCGTTGATGTTGGGGAATTCTTTTATGGCTTTTGCCACTGCATCGACAAACAAAGGAGTGAAAGTCAAACGCTCGCCATACTTTTCTTGAAACGGCGCTTTATTCTTGTTTCTCCAGTTAACGAGATCGGTTAGGTCTGCCTCCACATAAGCCGTTACATGCGGGCTTGTGTGTACGGAATACACCATGTGGTCTGCAATCATGGATCTCATGCGGTCCATTTTAATGATCTTACCCGTTCCTTTATCAAACTTCAATTGCGGAATGCGATACGCCGTAGGATCCGGTTCGTTAGCAACTGCTTGGGCAAACTGGTTGGGACGCCCATCGTTCAAATATTGCATGACGTCACTCTTGCGTAAACGACCTTCAGCACCTGTTGCAGGAATGCGCGCCAGTTCCTCATACGACATGTGGTTTTCTCGAGCAATTTTGTCCACCAGCGGGCTGACAAATAGATCTTTATTGATGTAAGAACTTGAAACAGAATTTGATTTTCCCGAGCCGACTCGTTCTCGACCCTTCGACATGCTCTGAGCAACGCTGTCGCTCGAACCGGTCTTATTTTGAGAGGTCGAACTGACATTTTCTATCTTTTGTACATCTTCTAAACCGCTAGGTTTTTTGAGCTCTTGAGAGTCTTTGTTAGGAACAACTTTATCTTTTGCAGCACCATCGCTTGCTTCTATTTGTGCTACCGGTTTTCCTATTTCAACCACATCGCCATTGTCACATAAATGCCTGACCATTACACCATCAAACGGTGCCGGCACTTCATTATCGACTTTATCTGTTCCTACTTCTACCAGAATATCGCCTTCTACAAAGGAATCGCCTTCCTTGACCAGCCAGTTGAGAATGGTTCCCTCAGTAATGGATTCGCCCATCTTGGGCAGTATGAAATCTATAGTTGTTGCCATACTTCAAATTTACAAAAACTAACAGTTGTTAGTCGTGAAGATTGTGTTGGATTTCGCTTTCGCGAAAGCGGAATTATCCATAGTTTGCATTTATCTATATGAGATCTTAAACCACTTCAATTTTTAATCGATCTATGCGTGATATTTTCATAGTTTTATTCTTAGTAGGTTTTTACTTTTCAGGGTATTCTCAAATTACCCTTTCCTACAATGATTGCGATATTATAAAGACGATGGATTTTTCCTGTAAATATACAGGAGTCTCTTTCGCAAAGGAATTTGATCTGACTGATTTCGGCATCAATGCGAGCGAAGATTTTCTGTTGCAATCAACCGAAATCGCCATTTCGTACAGCTCAATGGGAGCAACTTATAAAACAACCGTTTACGCAATAGATGAGAATTTCCCAAGGGAATCAAGTCGTTACGAATACCTAGGCGGATCAAATTATGCTGACCTGCCCTATGTATGGCGTCAAAGAGATATCAGAACAGTTAAAACAGTTTTCGAAAACCCCATTGTAATCCCCATGGGCACCTCTCGTATTTTGATTGTGTATACAAAAAGTGCGAAGTATGGCCCTGGATTAGTTCATGTGGCTGGCACTTTAGAAGATAGTGGGCAAAATTGGTATTCAGGATGTAATGCAGACCGTCTAGATGGAAGCGGTAACCATAACAACTTTATAAATGCCGATAACCTCACGGGAAACTTCGGCTATCCTGGGAAGGACTTCAACTGGTACATCACCGCATCCGGATATTCCAACAATACCAGCCTGGCTCATACGATAGTCTTTAATGAATCCTGTGAAGATACTAAGAAGGAATTCTGGCTCACTAATGGCTCCTCGTTAAAAAGCGTTGCTTGGAATTTTGGCGACGTTGCTAGTGGCACCGACAATACCTCTGAAGACATTCGCGCCAAACATATGTTTACTGAATCTGGAACGTATACCGTAAGCGCTACAAGCACTAATGAGGAAAATATTTCTCACTTCACTTCTAGAACAATAAACGTAAGGATGTCGCCAGAGTTGCCACAATTTGAGAATATTGAGGCCTGTGAAAATCAGGTTTCAGGTACTACAGCCTTTGACCTCTCTCCAGTTATCAATAAGTTGGAACAATTGGGTAATAATGTTAATTATGAATTACTCGATGGGAATGGAAATAAGATTGTACTTGAAAACAATACGTTCTCTATTAACAATACCTTCCAGCAGCAAGTCTCTATTCTTGTACGCTCCTCATTTGACACAGCACAATGTTGCTTTTCTACAGTCTCTTTTGATCTTATAATAAATAAACCACCAGAAATAGGTGATTTAAAGGACCTCTACAGTTGTGATATAGGTGATAATTTGAAAGGCTTTTTTGATCTGAGGCAAGCCGCTAGTGACGCAATCGCCAACCGATCTAATCTTAGTGTGGCATTTTATGACAGTGATGGACTTTTGATAGCCAGGGATATGGAAAACGAGTTTCAAAGCCTAAAAGCCTCTGAAGATCAGGTTTCTCTTAGACTCATCGACGATCAAAGCAGTTGTTTTACTGAAAAAAGTTTTAAAATAATAACCAATAGCAATCCAACAATACCCGAAATCGATGATTTACTCGCTTGCGATAGTGATGGAGATGGATTTACAAACCTTTACAATATCGAGCAGTTGAAATCTCAAATTCTTAAGGGTCGCAATGGGTTGAATATGACATTCTTTAACCAAAATGGTCAGGAAATCACTCAAATATTTGATGACTTTTACACCAATTCAATTGCCTTTGAGGAAATTATTACAATTAGATTGGCGGACGATATAACCACCTGCTATTCAGAAAAAGAATTTGCTTTAAGAACTATTGAGGAACCAGTTGTAAGTGATCCTAAAGATATTTACTCATGTGATCTCGGCGATGGCTTTGGAACTTTTGATTTGACTACCGTAGTTGAATCCATGAATCTTGATACAGATGCATTACAGGTAGATTTTTATGATGGCTCAAGTAAAATTGAAGATTCACAACTTACCGCGTTGATCAATACCACACCTTTTACCCAGGATATAAGCGTAATTGTTTCATTTAAGAATTCTCAGGCTTGTTCTACAGAAAAGTCCTTTAAAATCATCACTCAACTGCCGCCAGCTATTGATCTCCAAGAATCCTACACTATTTGTGGTGCAGATCCATTTTTAAATCTTAAGGTAAATGACTCTTATGACACTTATGAGTGGCTTCATAGCGACACTAACGAACTGGTATCCTCCCAGTTTGAGGCCTCGATATTACTAAGTGGCACTTATAAAATACGAGTTACTAAAAATCTGAATGGGATCACCTGCACCAATGAAAAATATTTTATTCTACAACGCTCTGAACTACCAACAATTGTTGAAGTAGAAACGGAAGGTTTGGGTTTCAATTCGTTAAGAGTAATTGCCACGGGTGATGGAATCTTTGAATATTCTATCGATGGGATAAACTATCAAGATTCTAACTATTTCAAAGGTTTGAGTGGTGGCTCTTACAATGTTTTTGTTAGAGATAAAAATGGGTGTGGTATAGATCAGGAAAACGTCTATTTGCTTGACTATCCTCAATTTTTCACCCCTAATGGTGATGGTTATAACGACTATTGGAATATTGTAGGAGTTCCAATGAATCAATCGGCTGAAATCTATATTTTTGATCGTTTTGGTAAATTACTAAAGCAATTTTCTTCGAACGAAGCTGGCTGGGATGGGAATTCAAATAATGAACCACTTCCTTCAAGCAGCTATTGGTTTACAGCAAAATTATTTGATGGCGCTGAGTTCAAAGGCTACTTTGCCTTGAAGCGATAATTTATCTCTTTATTTCCTGCAACGTCTTATAAAAGTCTTCCTGCACAGGTCTGTTTGCTGGGATCTCTCTTAATGCCTCTACCTCTTTCATTGTGGCATGGCAATCGGCGGGAAGTTGTTGATAAAGTTTGGTACCCGCCGTTTTCCAGGCGATCATCTCATCGCTGACCTCTTTGATCTTTTTGGCTGGGTTTCCTACTATGAGGCTGCGTGGTTCATAGACGGCTTCGGCTTTGACAAAGGACATGGCTCCCACAATGCACTCATCGCCTATCACGGCATCGTCCATGATCACGCTGTTCATGCCAATCAAGCAATTGCGACCCAGGTTTGCTCCATGAATCACGGCACCATGACCGATGTGGGCGCTTTCGCGAAAGCGAATACTCTTTCCCGGGAACATGTGCACCGTACAGTTTTCCTGTACGTTGACTCCATCTTCCAGAATGATCTCGCCCCAATCGCCACGTATCACAGCGCTAGGTCCTACATAGCAATTTTTACCGATGGTGACGTTGCCAATTACAGTTGCCTGTGGATGCACAAAACTACTCTCGTGGATGACTGGGATGTGTCCTTTGAAACTGTAAACCATTTAGCTATGAGTTTTTGAGCTGTGAGCTGTGAGCTGTGAGCTGTGAGCTGTGAGCTGTGAGCTGTGAGCTGTGAGCTGTGAGCTTAATTTATTAATTTTTCAATTTCTTGCGCAATGAAGAAATCATTTTTCCAATTTCCGTAAGACTGGCCCGATTTTCTTCAAACTGTTCTTTTGAAATGTAATTTCTCAAATAAGCTTTAGTGTTCCAAGTTACGCATTCATGACTGCTGTCCCAAGCCATCTTTAAATACCTGTTGAAGTTGGGATCCGTGCTTCCTGAACCCTCAGAAATATTTGCGGCAATACTATCTGCTGCACGACAAAATTGGGATGTAAGCCGGAACTTTTCTTTATCTGGAAACAAGTCGACCAGTTCATTGATGTGTTCACCTAAAATAATAGCCTTTTGATAGACAATTAAATTTTCAAAACTGAAATGGTACTTGCTTTCAAAATTCATAGGCTGATTTTTATGAAATTATCTTATCGGCTATTAGCTCATAGCTACAAGCTCACGACTCAAAGCTATTTAAATCGTTTCAATGTCTCTTTAGTAAATTCACTCAACACTAATTTCCCTGAAATCTTTGCACGCTCCGCCAGCAGTTCATCCCAATTTTCACAACCCGACCAGAACATCTCTTTCATGTGCTTCATAGCTTCTGGATTATAGGTACACAGATTTTCGGCAAAGGATTGAATGGCGGTGTCCATTTCTTCCGTAGATTCATAAACCTCAGCAAACAAACCGTTTTCTTTTGCCCATTCTGGGGTATAGAATTCGTTAGCGTTGATGGCAATCTGGCTCATGCCGCTCAGGCCTAACTTGCGTTCCACAGCTGGCCCAACCACAAATGGTCCGATGCCAATGTTGAGTTCGCTCAGCTTAATACTTGCAAATTTGGTAGCAAAACAATAATCGGTTGCACTAGCAACACCAACGCCACCACCAACGGTTTTTCCCTGCACGCGACCTATAATGAATTTGGGACACTTGCGCATCGCATTGATCACATTGGCAAAGCCGCTGAAAAACACCTCGCCTGTTTTCTCGTCATCAATCGCAATAAGTTCTTTGAAGCTGGCTCCCGCACAAAAAGTGCGCTCGCCGCCAGATTTTAGAATGAGGACTTTTGTTTTATCATCATTTCCTGCATGGGTAATCTCTTTAGCAAGTTTTGCAAGAATATCTCCAGGCAGCGAGTTGTGCGCTGGATGGAAGAATTCTATGGTTGTTATTTGGTTTTCTGTTGTTGTTTTTACGTAGGGTGCGGTCATAGCCTTGGCTGCATCCGCGTAGGCGGATGTCTCTTTTATGATACTCATCGGACTAGCTTTTAAGCCAACGAGCATGTTGATTAAACTTATATTTCTTTTTCCATCATCTCAAAACTCAAACCCCAATTTAGGCTCAAGTCTATCCAGTCTGGATTCTTTTCTTCAATGATTCTAATTTTCCAATTGCGGTTCCATTTTTTAAACTGCTTTTCTCTCTTCAACCCGTAGTCTCTGGAGTCCAAGATTTCAAAATAAACCAATTTATCCAAGTTATATTTAGCCGAAAACGTGGTTGGATGTACTTTTTGTTTGTGCTGGCTAGTCCGTGTTTTGATATTTGATGTTTCTCCTATGTAAAGTGTACCATTTTTTTTGTTTGTTAGGATGTATACATAGTGAGGCATTTTATTCAATACAGTTTTGTAGAGTTTATGTTGGTGTGTTTGGACTCAGAGACATCCGCCTTCGCGGATGCTTTGAGCAGTTCAACCTTGCAGGTTGAACTGCTCAAAGTGATGACTCAAATGCTTTCTTTCCAACAACATCCACTCATATTTACTCAATGGGCCAAAAACGGCATTCTTAGTAATCGCCTTCGGGTTGCGTTTGAAGAAGTCGAGATATTCCTTTCGTGCCTCAAACATTGCAGCCTTGGCGGTTTCTAGATCTGGATGCTTTAAATCTTCCAGTGTTCCATCTTTTTTCATCAATGGCATCTGGTGATTTTGCGGCATTTTATCATAATCCCATAAAGTCGCCGCTACTTTTTCTATGTGCTCTTCTGGTGTGGCAACCTCAAAATCCTGTATCTCACCGCTGGCGATTCTGTAGCTCATTTCTAGATGCTCGACCATGTGTTGCGCGGTCATGATGCCCCATTGAGGTTGGGTATCCTTGGCCAATTTTGAAAAAGCCTTTTTCATATAGCTTTCCGTAATTTCTGGAAACGTATCTTGTTTCTTCTCTACCATCGTTAAAATAGTAGCAATACACACCAACGATTCTGCCTCCTCATCGGTTTTATCGTTTTCATAGTCCACAGGCTCTGCATCAAAAACTTCAACGTACCATTTTACAATTCCTGATGGATGCTCTCTACCACTGACATCGCGTTCCCGTTTTTCTTTACAGGTCAATCGTACGTAAATGGTGTCGTTGTGATATAACGGTCGTAGGAATCTGATATCTTCCAATCCATAGTTTGCCGAAACCGGTCCTTTATTGGGGTACACAAAAAGTCCAGCAGCAGCGCTGATGATAAAGTAACCGTGAACGGTTCGCTTCTTAAAAATGCTACCTTCCAGACTCGTGATGTCGGTATGGGCATAGAAATGATCCCAAGTCAGGTTGGCAAAATTCTGGATGTCAGCATCTGTCAAGGTTCGTTTGTGCGTTTCCAGGCTCATTCCAGGCTTGATGTCCTCGTAATGATAGGCAAATGGGTGCTTTTCGGCTTTTTTGTAGGCGCCGTTGGGTTGGTAAATTCCCGTAATTTCAGTAAGGGAGGTTGGACTTCCCTGTACCGCACAACGCTGTAAATAGTGTTTGATACCGCGCAGGCCGCCCATTTCCTCGCCGCCGCCGGCACGTCCTGGACCACCGTGAACCAGTAAGGGCAATGGCGAACCATGACCTGTGGATTGTGGTGCAGATTCCCGGTTCAAGGTCAAAATTCTTCCATGGGAAGATGCGGCGTTGATGGTATACGCTTTCGCGAAAGCGTCATCGCCAGTAACCACACTGCTCACCAGTGAGCCTTTGCCCATATGGGCCAACTCGATCGCCTCGTCCAGATTTTTATAGGGCATCAAGGTGCTGACGGGACCAAAACATTCCACCTCGTGCACCTGCGTGTTCTTGAAAGGCTGGTCTTCCCGCAGTAAGATGGGCGACATGAACGCACCTTTCTGGGCGCGATCGCCGAAGATTTCCACCTCGTTTAGATTTCCATAAACGATTTTGGCCGTTCTGGATATTTTTTCAATCTGTCCTTTTAATGCATCGCGTTGATCATTATTGATCATCGCGCCCATGCGCGTTTCCCGCAATAACGGATCTCCAATTACCATTTGGGAAAGCTGTTTTCCCAAAGCGATCTGCACATCTTCCATCAAGTTTTCTGGTACCAAAACCCTGCGGATTGCCGTACACTTTTGGCCGGCTTTAGAAGTCATTTCCTTACGTACTTCTTTTATGAAAATATCAAACTCTGGAGTTCCAGGTACCGCATCTGGTCCCAAGACGGAAGAGTTGAGGGAATCCGCCTCCATCGTGAAGGGCACAGATTCTTCCAACAATCGTGGGTGCGATTTTAACTTTCTTCCCGTCGCCGCACTACCCGTAAAGGTCACGACATCCTGGGAATGTACCGTATCGAGTATGTTGGTAGTCATACCGCTCAACAACTGTAAAGCACCTTCAGGTAAAATCCCGCTGGCGATGATTTCTCGGACAACGGCTTCTGTCAAGAAAGCCGTTTGTGGTGCTGGCAATACTACGGCTGCCATTCCTGCCATCCAGTTGACCGCGCATTTTTCCAACATTCCCCAGACCGGGAAATTGAATGCATTGATATGCACAGCAACACCACGACGTGGTACTAGTATGTGATGTGCCATGAATCGGCCACCTTTGGAAAGGTCGATGGGATCGCCTTCTACCGCATAGGATTGGTCAGGGAATAACTTGCGCAAACTCGCATTTGCAAACAGGTTTCCAAAACCACCTTCAATATCTACCCACGAGTCCGCCCGTGTCGCTCCAGTGCGGTAGCTGATCTCATAGAATTTGGCTTTGCGCTTTTCGAGATACAAGGCCAATTTTTTGATCATATTCCCACGCTGCTGGAAAGTCATTTCCCGTAATACTTTACCGTTATCACGACCATATTGCAGCACAGACGCAATATCCAGATTTGCCGTGGACGTTGCTCCTATTTTTTCACCAGTAATCGCATCCCACATGAAACGCTCGTTCCCGTCCTGCTTTCCCGCCTGCCATTGACCGTTGATGTAACTCTTTAAAATCATAATTTGTGGATTGTCATAAAGTTGAGAATAATTTCGCTTTCGCGAAAGCGAACTCCTGTAAATACTCGCCTGCTAAAATACGAAATCAGAAAATGAAGACTAACAAACGTTAGTTTTAAAAATGCATAGACCGGAAAAAGGCTATCTAAACAATTTCAGCAGAGCACTTTATATCGACGAACAACATGAATTATCGACATAATGCGTTAAACTTTAATAATTTGTTTCAAATAGCAGGAGCGTAAAGTAATTTAGTATGTATTTCATTGAGAATGAGAAATTATACTTTTTTACTTTTTAACCTACTTCTACTTCTGCACTGCGGTGATGCGGCCTCACAGGCTGGTATTAACGTCTCAGATTTTTCAGAAGGTGTAGCCTTTGAAGTTCAAGGGAATGGTGCTGAAGGTGTGATTCTCACAAGGTCTAATATTATTGACCTGAATACTGAAGCTCCCTTGCCTACTGGTATTGAGGAAGGTACGCTTACGTTCAACACAAATACCGACAGCGGTATAGGTTATGTGTGGTGGGATAAAGCTGCCAACAACTGGAAGTACATTGATCCCTTCATAGGCAAAAAAGAACTTTATGGAAATCCAGTATCTGATGCCAGCGCTGGCAATTTAAATCAAGATGTGAGTGTAGGCTATAAGATACCCTTATTCGGTAATCCTGAATTTAACGATAGTAATAACTTGTATGAAGTGATTGACCCAAATCCTTCTGCTGGCAGTAATTTTAAAAACTTAAAGATAAATGCTTCCGGAAGATACCGTATTGCAGTTACTTTAGGATTAGAAGCACAAGACGATAATGGTATTTCCACAAATGATAATATTGTAGAGGTACGGCTACAAGTTACAGACAGTGCAGGAAACATAAGCTACCCTGGGGCGTACCAACACAGCACAGAAATGGCAGATACGAGCGGCAATGAAGATGATGATGGTGCGGTGAGTTTTGTGGAAATTTTAGAACTTGACCAAAATGATGTCTTAAGTGTAGTTTCCTACCAGAGTAGTGATAATGGTGGGGATAGTGTAGAGCTCAACGGTACCCGCCCCAGTTCTTTCTTTATATTAAAAATTAATTAATTTGATGGTTTACATGTCTACATATAATTGTTTAAAAAATCATTTGATGATTTTGCTGTTTGCCATGGCTTCTCTTGCTTACGGTCAGGTAGGTATTGGGACGGATGCTCCCTCAACGGGAACTTTGCTGGATGTTAAAGATGCTACTAATTCAACTGGGGTTCTTTTGCCTCAAGTAGAGATAGAAGACCTAAATACAGTAGCCCCTTTACCACCAGGCACTGAGTTAGGTACTCTGGTGTACAATACGAACATCAGTACTGGAGCTGGATATTATTTTTGGGATGGTTCTACCTGGTTTAGATCCACTGCCTATATAGGACAAATGGTGAAGTATGGCAATCCCAGCTATGCTGTTACGGGAAGAAATTTAAATGGTAGCACTACCGCCCAGTTAGTGGGTACTCTAGAATTCAATGACAACATGTCCCTGTATGTTGCTGACGGTGATGATGGTATTAAGATTAACGAAGGTGGCGTGTATACCATAACGGTAGCATTATCACTTGCGGGAACCTACGGGAACTCTGGAGACACCTCACAAAGAGAAAGAGGAGAAATTGATGCTAGGATATATGTGGACGGCGCCGCTCGTGGACCACTATACCGCAGCACTGAAATGAATGTAACCTCCACTGCGGGAGACATAAGTTATGGCTCTTTGTCCTTTACACAATCCGTAAAAGTCAATGCCGGTCAAATTATCACCATAAGAACGGGCAGGTCGACCGGCTTTAGTCGAGGCATTGTCAAATTGCGATCTACAGGCAGTTCTACCCTATTTATTCAAAAAATACTTTAATAGCTTTAAAGAAAATAACGCCACTCATGAAAACTAGGACTACTCGTACGACTTTAACCAGAGCATTGAGAACCACATTCGTGTTTTTCTGTGCTTGCGTTTTAGTTAACGCACAAGTAGGTATTGGAATTGAGACGCCCGCAGTGGGAACAGTATTGCACGTTGAAGACGTGGAAGGTGCAGGAAAGTCTGGAGTTATTTTTCCCAAGGTATTCCTAACGGATTTAAATTCTACTGACCCTTTACCTGAAGCGACCAAAGGTGGAACACTCGTCTATAACACAAATGCAAATTTACAAACAGGGTATTATTACTGGACAGTTACAAAATGGCAACGGCTAAATTCGGCCACTGGAGCCATGGCAAAGTTTTCCAACTCAGACTATCATTATGACAATAATTTAAACGTTGCATCAGGTACAGAAGCGGATATTTTTGGTCTACCGGACAGGAGTCCAGATTTCATTGACGATCCAGTATTGTATCAAAGACCCCAGGAAGCATTGGAAACTGATCCTATAAACAGGCGTTTTTTAAATGTTAGTAAAGCCGGGAGGTATCAAATCACGGTCAACCTATCTCTAACAGCAGATTCTAGAAATAAGGGAATATCAGAAATCGAAGCGCGACTTGCCATTAATGATATAGAAAGCGGCCCATTTTATCGCAGTTCAGAAATGAATGTTGGGGTAAGTTCTAGCCAAGGTTCGATCTCATTTACTCAAGCTATATTTATACCTGCTAACTCTCGACTGAGTGTGGTGTGTAGACAAGCCTCAAGCAGTTCTGGATCTGTCTATCTTTCAGAATCAGGCACTAGTAGTTTTTTTATTGAGAAATTACTATAAAAACCGCTTGGGTCTCATGGAGTGTAGTAGATCAACTACTAGTGTACTACCATCATTTGAACTCCACATTTCTACCTATATTCACAGTTGAGAATTCTACCCTCAAGCCTAAGGTTGACAGGCTTTGAATGGTTCATTTAATGTGTTTCCACCATGCATCTTTCAAATAAAATAAATTCGACATTGATCGAGTGCGGCACGGACGAGGCAGGTCGTGGCTGTCTTGCCGGGCCAGTAACTGCCGCTGCCGTGATTCTGCCACCAGATTTCAAATATGCAGGGTTGACGGATAGTAAGGCGCTTTCGCGAAAGCGAAGAAACCAACTGCGAGAAGTAATTGAACAGGAAGCCCTGTGCTACCATGTGGCACATGTACATCAAGCTAAAATTGACGAAATCAATATACTCAATGCCAGCATTCTAGCCATGCATCTTGCCATAGATGGTTTGAGCATCAGGCCTGAACATATAGCTGTAGATGGCAATCGATTCCATGATTATCAAGACATTCCAGCCACGACGGTCATCAAAGGGGATGGTAAATTTCTTCATATTGCCGCCGCTTCCATACTGGCAAAAACCTACCGGGATGAATTTATGGAACGTCTTGACAAAGAGTTGCCGCAGTACAAATGGCATAAAAATCAAGGGTATCCTACTGCAGAGCATAGAGCTGCCATTCGCAAATATGGTACAACGACCTACCACCGCATGAGTTTTAAGCTGCTGCCGGAACAATTGAAATTGCCGCTATAAGTTTCTTAAATTAGGAAGGCTCTTCTAGCATAACTCTTATTTTTGTCCAAATTATCTTTCATGAGCAGGTTACTAGGAATTTTTGCATTGGTTTCGTTTTTCATAAGCTGTGACGATGCGGTAAACGTTGAAAACGTCCTGGTGCATAGTATTCCTACCGACTCTAAAATCATTGTAGCGCTTTCTGACGTACAAAGCCTCAATGATTTATTGAATGATAACCCTATAGTTGACCAATTGCAGTCGCTCTCCCGTATTCAAGAATTGAAAAAGGCCACTGCGTTTTTACAAGACTATACGTTAAAAGAGGAGTCCTTCATTGCCTTGAGCATTGAAGGAAAAAATCAAGTCGCCATCACCTTAATCACAGAAGGTTTTAAAAGTGCCGCAGATAGCTCTTCCATAAAACGTCGCTTTGAGTATAACGAGGTGGAGGTTTTGGAACACACCATCCCTGGCGGGAGTTATTATTCGGCTTCTAAAAATGGCGTTCATATCGCCAGCTCCTCGCTATTGGTTTTGGAGAGTTTGATACGCAGGGATATTGCCGAATATGTTTTTGATTCCAATTTTCAAAAACTCTATGAGCGCACTCATGAGGGTTTAAGTTTTTACATCAAAGCCACGGACAGCCAGTGGTTGTATCAATTTCTTCTAGGCCGTAACAAGCCAGACCAAAAAAACTATGCCAGTTGGTATCAATTGAATGCGAGCAAAAATAAAGAAGCTTTACATTTTGAGGGCTTGATTACCTATAAGGACAGTATTCATCAAAAGCACGCCCTGTATAACAACTTGCAAGCTCAGGAAAATCAAATGGACCGCATTGCTCCCGCAAATTGCCTTGCTCTTTCTTCCTTTACCTACGGCGATGTGAGTTCCCTGATTGAGAACCTCACCACTTTTTATAACAGAGCTCCTACAATACCAACGCAGCTTCAAGAGGTTCTAGCCAACTCCCAAGAGGTCACAGAAATAAAGTTGGAAAAAGGAACCGCACTTGCCTTCACCTTGCTGCCTTATGAAAATTTGTTTATAGACCTGGACAGCCTGAGCAGTTCCAAATCAACCTATCGAGATGAGCTGGTTTATTCATTGAGAGAGCCCATCATCACCACTTCCTTAAGCCCGTTAACTGTGGAAGGAAGCTTTTTACACATAACCGTACTTGATAATTTCTTAGTGATGGCCGCAGATCAAAGCACTCTTGAGGAAATTATATCCAGTTATGAAAATGGAACGACGCTAGCAGCGCAATTATGGTGGAAACAAGCTCGAGAAAAAATGAGCAGCAGCAGTAGTTTAATCCATGTTACCAGCATGGAGGCCTTAAGCGCTCCCTTATTTGAAGTGAGCAAAGAGGATAGAAAGATCCTTGACCAATTAGACCTAAGCATAACCAAGGGCATAATTAGTCAATACGTACACGAGGATACCTACGCCTTTTATCGCATGGAAATCCCACTTGCCACTACCGCTGCAGAGCAGCCCTTAGTCGCGCAAGTTGGAACGTTTAAGTCAGACAAAAATATCATTGCCGGTCCCTTTTTATTCCCTAATCATTTGAACGGTACGCAGGATGTAGCCTTCCAAACGGAAGACCTACAACTCTTCTTAATTTCTGAAAACGGAACCGCCTACTGGAGTAAAGAATTGGATTCTAAAATTCTAGGTGGTATACATGCTGTAGATGTTTATAAAAATGGCCGTCAACAATTGTTGTTTTCTACCGCAAGAAATATCTATTTATTAGATCGAGAGGGAATGGATGTAGACAAATTCCCCTATAAATCCAAAAAGCAGATTACCCAGCCGCTTAGTGTATTCGACTATAACAATAATCGGGATTATAGATTTGTGGTCACTATAGGTGATGACTTAAGGTTGCTTGACAATCGAGGTAACGAAGTGGGCGGATTCAACTACAAACCTAGCGGTACGATTACCAGCAGCCCACAACACTTTCGTAAAGGAACTAAGGATTATATTGCATTTACCACCAGTAGAAATGAACTCCAACTTTTGAGTAGAACGGGAGAAAGAAGAACAAGAGTCAAGGAAAAGATAGATTCTCGATCTGACCTATACTTCAACAACAACTTGATCCAGCTAGTAACTACTGGAAATAAACTGCTGCACATAAACCCCACCACGGGAAAGGTAACTACTACTAAAACTGCACTGGATCAAGACAGTCACGTGTTTTCCACAGACCGCAGCCAGCTGATCCAAAACAAAAACGTCATCCAGATCAATGGGAATAAAGTAAGCTTGCCTTACGGCTCCTACCTTCCAGCAACCATAACCAAGGTAGGCAGCAAGGAATTTGCAACCGTGGTCGACAATGGGGAAAACAAAGTTTACATTCTGGACAGCCAAGCGAACATTCTTCCATTCTTACCCGTGTATGGGAATACCAATGCAGAAATAGGAGGGTCGAAAGTGCGCTATTTGACGACACTGGACGGCAATGATGTTATTATCTATAAATGGTAGTTTTAAGCAAGCTAAAAAAATAGAATGGCAACATTACTAGAAGATATAAAAAAACAATCTGATTGGACTTTAAAAGCCTTTAAGTCTGACGGAATTGAATTGGATTACTCAATAGGAAGTTTAATTGAAATCGACCGGTTTATCCAAAAGTTCACGAAAGATGGACAACCGATTAAAGGAGGTCGGCTTTCCAAAAATTTAGGTGGGACGATATTTTCAATCTCTGCTTATATTGGAGAAACTTTTATTAAAAATGTTCCGAGTTCAAAGTGGATAACTGATGACAACGACCCAAAAGGAGAAATAAATATTGCAGTCCAACTTGGAAACGGAATAACATGTTTTCCAGCACAGAGATTAATTAAAAGAATTCAAAACGGACTTGAGGACGGAATTTACCCTTATGGCGTTAGAGTAACGAACCAAAAAGCTGATGAAAAATATGACGGAGCTTTTTGGGGAATTGAAGAAGAAGTAAAACCAATGGAACCCAGAAAACCGTGGTGGAAATTCTAATCTTAAAAACCGGCTTATTACAACTTAAATTGCTATTAAATAGTTGGTTACACAAATTAAGTTACTACATATAGTCTGCTAAAATTTTTAATTTGGCTACTTGATAAGAAATGTCATAAAAAAACAGACTGATTCTCAAACTAAAAGTTATCGCTAATTAAAGCGATAAGATCCATATAGAGACTGTTAATTCACCAGCTTAAACTCAATCTCAAAATTCTGTATAATTTCAGTCACGCATCGTTCAGCTGGTGATAGAAGATCTTTCTCCTTGTAGGATCTTGCTTTTTTTCTGAACCGCTCAAAATCACCTTCGGTATAGACATTCGGGATTTCTGGATGTACGTAATACTGTCTGCATACGGCTCTCGTATTGCCCAGTTCCTGTGCCGCAGCATCATAGGCGTTCAGGATGTTTTTATCGGTTTGCTTTTCATTTTTTGGCGCCGGTTGTTCGACCAGGGTTTCAAAAAACACCGTGCTGGCGCCCCAGGTCCTAAAATCTTTTGCGGTAAAGATCTCACCACCTATCTCGTGAATGTAATCGTTGATCATGCCACTATCAATACCGCTGTGGCTCCCATCCTCTTCATAATACTGGAATGGTTCCCAGCCTGGTATATCTTGACACTCGTGGATCAATTCTATCAAATCTGGGTCATCGATGTGTGTGTGCTGCTCCACTCCTTTCTTACCTTTGAATTTGAAGGATAGCTTATCATTGGCTTCTTTCAAATGCTTGGTGCGCAGGGTGGATAGTCCATAGGTTTTGTTCTTTTTGGCATAGTATTCATTACCCACGCGCACATGGGTAAGATCCATGACAGATAGGACTATGGCGAGGCATTTGTTAAGCGGCATTCCAGCTAATTGCAAATCTTGTTGCAAGCGTTTTCTCATGGCTGGTAACGCTTTCGCGAAAGCGGACATTTTAAAAAACTTTGTCTGATTTCTCAAGACATTCCATAGATCGTGATAGCGGTAGACCTTGCGGCCCTTGTCGTCCCGCCCCACAGATTGTAAATGCCCATTTGCAAGTGCAGAAATACGCACATTTTTCCAGCCGGGCGGTATGACCAATGCCTTGATGCGTTTAAGTTCCTGCTTGTCCTGGACACGCTCTTTGTTATTGATCAGGTAGGTGAAACCACGGCCGTATTTCTTTCTATGAATACTTAAGTGATCATCGTTGATATAAACAAGGTCTGCGAGATGTGCGGCCATTTCTGGCGCTGAAAGGGCTTCCTTAATCTGGGCTGGAGTAAGCGTCATGAATCAAAAATAATCCAGTAGGAAAAGGCGGACACTTAACAAAAAGCCAATTGTAATAATTTATGAGGCCAGTTGCGCCTCAAATAATTCAGCAAAATAATATTTGATCTTTTCTTTTACCTCCTCCAGATCCACTTCCCGCTTCAACTCTGACGCCAGCGATGTCACTGCTTTATCTTGAATCCCACAGGGAATGATATGGTCAAAATAACCAAGATCTGTATTCACATTAAAGGCAAAACCGTGCATGGTTACCCAGCGGCTGGCCCGCACACCCAGCGCACAAATCTTGCGGGCAAAAGGCGTCCCCACATCAAGCCAGATACCTGTTTCTCCTGGGCTGCGCTCACCTTTTAAACCGTAGTCTGCTAGTATCTTGATGAAGATTTCTTCCAGAAATCTTAAGTATTTATGGATGTCGCTAAAGAAGTTTTCTAGATCTAGAATAGGATAACCGGTGATTTGTCCTGGACCGTGATAGGTTATATCGCCACCGCGATTGATCTTGTAGTAGGTGGCTCCTATCTGTTTGAGTTTATCCTGATTTGCCAACAGGTTTTCTTCATCGCCACTTTTACCCAGCGTGTACACATGATCATGCTCTACAAAGAGCAAGCGATTTTGAGTTTCTAGCCCTGCATCCTGTCTCCTATTCTGGATCTTAGTAGCGATGATATCCTTGAAAAGTTCTTCCTGATAGTCCCAGGTTTCTTTATAATCCCTACGACCTAGATCCTGAAAGATGACGGTTTTGTTCATAGCACAAAGGTAGGCAGTCCTATACGCATTATAGTTTTATTGAAAAGATTAGTGCTACTAAAAGGTTGGTTGGCTTAAGGAATCGTAAGGTAGATTGACCTTGTCCACTACTTATTTACCTATCTAGGATTATTCAAAATGATCAGGGCAGCAATAACGCCAGGAACCCACCCTAGAAGCGTCAGAATAAAAACAATAAGTATAGAACCGCAGCCTCTATCCAGTACGGCAAGTGGTGGCATGATGATAGCAAGAAGGACTCTCCAGATGGACATAAATCGATTTTGAACTTGAACTTGAAAAATAAAACTTAATTATCAACTGACGTACGACTAGCTCGACTTTTGTTTCACTCAAACCTTGCTGATATATGACGTTAATTGGATAGTACCATAGAACTTTAAACCACTCCAAAACAAAGTCGGTTGTCAATCGTCAAACAGTCTGTCGTCCTTTTTCTTATGTCTTAGGTCACGAGAGTTCCCGCTGGGAACGCAAGCGTCGTTCATCGTTTTTGTAATTGGCAATTAAGTTTTGCGCCAGCAAAACGGGAATAGACAATTGGCAATTTTGCCGCACCGATTTACAAAGTTATCTTTGCCCCCTTAAATAAAATACCAAATGCCACTTTCTGAACAAGAAATCATACGCCGTGAAAAATTGGGGAAAATCCGCGAGATGGGAATTGATCCTTATCCCGCTGCTCTTTATCCTGTAGATGCCACAACAGCATCCATCAAAGCCGACTTTACTGAAGGTAAAAAGGTGGTGATCGCCGGTCGTTTGATGTCCAGAAGAATACAGGGTAAGGCTTCCTTTGCAGAAATACAGGATGGCAAAGGGAAGATTCAAGTTTACTTTAACCGTGATGAGATCTGTCCCGGTGAGGACAAATCCCTATATAATGAGTTGTACAAAAAACTGCTGGACATAGGCGATTTTATAGGCATTGAAGGCGAGTTGTTCATGACCCAGGTAGGTGAACAAACCGTCATGGTCAAAAACTTTGTATTACTAAGCAAAGCCTTGAAACCATTGCCTCTACCTAAAACTGACGCAGATGGAAATACCTATGACGAGTTTAACGATCCAGAGATGCGTTACCGCCAGCGGTATGCAGATCTAGTGGTTAACCCTAAAGTGAAGGACGTTTTTGTAAAACGCACTAAACTTTTCAACGCCATGCGGTCCTTCTTTAATGAACGGGACTATTTTGAGGTAGAAACCCCCATCCTACAACCCATTCCCGGTGGGGCGGCGGCAAAACCATTTATTACCCACCACAACTCGCTAGACATCCCGCTCTATATGCGAGTTGCTAATGAACTGTATTTAAAGCGGTTGATCGTTGGAGGGTTTGATGGTGTGTATGAATTCAGTAAGAACTTTCGTAACGAGGGAATGGACCGCACCCATAATCCAGAGTTCACAGCGATGGAGATCTATGTATCCTACAAAGATTACAATTGGATGATGGAATTTGTGGAAAATCTACTCGAGTACTGCGCAGTGCAGGTCAACGGTAAAACGACCAGCACCTTCGGCAAGCATGAGATCGAATGGAAGGCACCTTATCCACGGGTAACGATGACAGACGCCATCAAGCAATTTACAGGCTTTGACATCACGGGTAAGAGTGAGGAAGAATTGTTCGCTTTCGCGAAAGCGGAAAACATCGACGTCGATAAATCCATGGGAAAAGGCAAGTTGATTGATGAGATTTTTGGGGAGAAATGTGAAGGCAATTTTATCCAGCCCACCTATATTACCGATTATCCAAAGGAGATGAGCCCCTTGTGTAAGACGCACCGCGATAACCCTGAGTTGACAGAGCGATTTGAGCTAATGGTGTGCGGTAAGGAGATTGCCAATGCCTATTCAGAATTAAATGACCCCATCGACCAGCGCGAGCGATTTGAAGCACAGGCTGCCCTAGCAGACCGCGGCGATGACGAGGCAATGTTTATCGACCAGGATTTCCTACGAGCGTTGGAATACGGTATGCCACCCACCTCAGGACTGGGCATAGGTATGGATCGCCTGATTATGTTTTTAACCAATAATCCATCGATCCAGGAGGTACTGTTCTTCCCACAAATGCGTCCAGAGAAAAAGGCTGGCGTAGAATTGAATGAAGATGAAAAGATTGTTTTTGAACGCTTGAAGAAGCACGAAAAGGTAGACCTAGACGCATTGAAAGAGGAGTCTGGCTTATCCAACAAAAAATGGGACAAAGCCGTCAAGGGATTGACGGGTAAAAAAGTCGCCAAGGTATCCAAAACGGATGCTGGATTGTTTATTGAGGTGGTGTAGCTTTTAAAGTTGTTGTTGAAAAAATACGCTTTCGCGAAAGCGAAATAAATAACATTTCATTTCTTAAAAATAGATCATGAAGTAACTAAATGATAAGAAGCTGCCTAGGTTGTGCGGCAGCCTCTTTTTATTCCACAAGCTTACTCCTTCTCTTCTGGTTAATCTGTTATTAATGCATTGCATTAGACACCACTATGCACAAAATAAATTACTCGTAACGCTTTCGCGAAAGCGAAAATTTTATTTATTTTATTTTCTTCAAATCAATCGCGGTTGTTCACATTACTAAAACGTTGTAGTAGATTTTCACAATACGGCAATTAATTCTGCATAATATCTTAATATATTTAGTATGAACTTTTAAATATTGATATAATGATAAAAATCTACTCAACATTACTTTTACTAATCGCAAGCTTAAGCGTCTGTGCTCAAGAAACTTACCAAGGCAATGGACAAGCTGGTTTTGGAGGCTTCTTTGGGCAGAGTGCTTTAACCATCGCAGATGATGGAACTACGTTAACTTTTACTTTAACCAGTCAAAATACTGGATTCAACGATGGGTTCGTATTCTATTTTGATACTGGAGCGGCTGGGAGAAATGTTATTGATACGGAGGTAGAAGACACTGGAGACAACGGCCGTAGAGCCATCTCAAACGCAAACGATCAGGGAAATGGCTCTATTGTGACCTTCCCAGCTAATTTCAATGCCAGTTATGCCGTTCACATGGATTCAGGTTTTGCTGGATTGTTTCAAATTCCTAGCACACGCCTAATCGGCCAGAATGAGTTGCCATATGTTACCAGTGCATCAGGCACATACAACGGTACCAATGTGGCTAGCTTCTCCTTTAGCTTTGCAGATTTAGGATTGACATCAAGCGACAGCTTCAAGTTTGTGGGTATTTATGGTAATTCTGGCAATGCCTTTACATCAAATGAAGGTTATGGGTTGTCTTCTAGCATAGCGAATAATATTGGAGGGGACGATTTTAGCTTTGAAACCGCCTTAGCTTATAGTCCTACCGCTAGTTTAACCGACCAATTGAAAAGCAACCTGAACGTTTTTTACAATCAGGGGTTACATTTTAAAGGGTATAATGGTAAAGCCTCAATTAATGTCTACAATACTTTAGGTCAAAAAGTAGTTGAAATGAACGATCAAGATCTTTATGATGGTCTGGTACTTCCCGTTTCATTGCCTGCGAATAACCTCTATATTGTTAAAACATCAACGGCAAATTCCTCTGTATCTAGAAAAATAATAGTTAGATAATTATTTGAATTACAACGCTAAAATCGCGATCCATAGCTTTGGATCGCGATTTTTTATGCCTTTATTTTACTTAAGTTGTTATTGCAATCTAGCTCACATTCTCAATCACCATCGCATAACCCTGACCTACACCTACGCACATAGTAATTAAGGCATATCGCTTTCGCGAAAGCGATAACTCCACCGCTGCGGTATAAGCGAGTCGGGTTCCCGTCATTCCCAGTGGATGGCCTATCGCGATGGAACCGCCATTAGGGTTCACTCGTGGATCAGTGTCTTCCAATCCCCATTCCCGCATACACGCCAAAGCCTGTGAGGCAAACGCCTCATTGAGTTCGATCACATCCATATCTGCGATCGTCAAACCCGCTTTTTTGAGCGCCCGATTGCTGGCCTCCACGGGACCTATGCCCATAATTCTGGGCTCAACACCTACAACGGCACTACTCAGTACTCGCGCAATAGGTTTGAGTCCGTATTTTTTGACGGCATCTTCGCTCGCGATGATAGTTGCGGCCGCTCCATCGTTGAGACCGCTGGAATTTCCTGCAGTCACGCTTCCATCTTTTTTGAAGGCTGGTCGCAATTTTGCCAGGATCTCTTTAGTGGTTCCTGCTCTAATAAATTCGTCGTCCTTGAAAATGATGGGATCTTTCTTACGCTGCGGAATCTCAACGGGAACGATTTCCTTAGCCAGCCTTCCTGATTCTTGAGCTTTAGCGGCTTTTTGTTGTGACCAAGCTGCAAATGCATCCTGATCTTCCCGTGAGATATCAAATTTGGATACTAGATTTTCCGCTGTATTTCCCATTCCGTCAACGCCGTATAGATCTGCCATTTTCTGATTGACAAACCGCCAGCCAAAACTGGAATCATACATTTTTGAATCTGTACCAAAGGCGCTGCTGGGTTTTGCAATGACCAGCGGCCCGCGCGTCATATTTTCCAAACCTCCAGCAATAAACACCTCGCCATCGCCCGTCTGTATCGCACGGTGCGCATGAACTATAGCGCTCAATCCAGAACTGCACAGCCGATTGACCGTTTCTCCAGGCACACTGAAGGGTAAACCCGCCAGCAAACCCGCCATGCGCGCCACATTGCGATTGTCCTCGCCGGCTTGATTGGCACAACCCATGATCACGTCTGCATAAGCATCTTGTGGTATTTCTGGGTGCTTTTCAACGATCGTTTTGATCACGTGCGCGGCCAGGTCATCTGGTCGTATAGTGGATAGTGTTCCTTTGTAGCTTCCAACGGGAGTTCTTACGCCGTCGATGATGTATGTATTCATTTGTTAGTGGTTTAGTGGATGAGAAGAATGGAAGATGAGATTTTTGGTTGAATTACTAAGTAGATCTTTTCTTAACATAAGATCTCAAGCTGGAAAGCATTTTAGTCAATTCTGTAATTAACTTTCGGTTTTCTTCATTTTTTTCAAAGTCAATATAATTCCTTTTAAAAGCCTTCGTACTGCAAGTAACACATTCATTTGCGCTATAAATAGCAATATTCAAGTGTCTTATGAATTGAGGGTCGCTTCCCGGATAACCTTCAGAGATATTTAATGCTATCGAATCTGCCGCTCTTCTGAACTGACTGGTTAAGGAATATAATTCGTCTTTTGGAAATAGCCGAGTTTGCAAATGGACATGTTCTCCATAATTTACAGCTTTATGATAAACATCAAGTTTCTCAAATGCAAATTCGTAATTACTTTTCATACTCAAAGATAATAGCATCTAACCTATTATGGCAAGTCATTGCGAGGTATTGGGAATCTTACAACATTTAGACTATTGAGATTAAGGCCTTGCATACAGTCTATTCTCCTAATCCTCTCATCTTCTAATCTTCTAATCTTCTAAAAATCATTCCCAATCCTTTCCCGTCCGGTAGGCAACGCCTTTAAAAAGGGCGACCAACTCATCGCCCTTCCTGACCTCGACGATGTGGAAACCGATTTTGGTTTTGGTTTTGTCCAGTGTGCACTCTGCCGTGATAATATCGCCTTCTTCTAAGGCTTCAATATGGTTGATGCTGGTCTCGATGGAAACCGCCATTTTGCCGTGTGTATTTGAGCTGAACCCAAAGGCCGTATCTGCTAGCGCGTACGTAATACCACCGTGCGCTTTTCCCATGCTGTTGAGCATTTCCTTCCTGATGGTCATCCCTACTTTTACACAACCTATGTCGCTGGCTAAAATCTCTATGCCCAGCCAGGTTGAAAATGGGTCTAGTGATAGCATTTTGGCAGGAATATTTTTTCCTTCGATCATATTATAACTGTGTCAATTTAAGGGTCGTATTGTAGTTGCGCATGGTAGAAACCACGCCCAATTTCTTTTCAAACCATGCATTTGTCATTTTGGTGGTTCCAAAACCGATACCGCAATAGAAATAAAGCATGTCGTCAATAATTTCAAAGGTTTCCACCGGTGTAGAAAAATCTAGGATTGCTGCGGTTTTTTCCTGTGGCGGAGCTTGATTGAAAAAGCCAAAACTCATGAACTTAGGATTCTCCATCGTTCGAGTCTTGTATGGGTTTGCTTTTAAAATTTCGGCTAGGTCTGATTGCTTTTTAACGATCACGGGAACTTCCATATCAAAATCTGATTTCAATACATCTGTTATGATCTGCTCACATTCGCCAAGTTCCAGCTTGCTGCTGAACACCAAATTACCGCTTTGGATATAGGTGGTCACGCTGTTGAAGGATGTGTTGCCTATTGCGTCCCGCAATTGCGCCATGGGCAGTTTATTCTTACCGCTTACATTGACGCCGCGCAACAGCGCTACATAACGCGTCATGATTGGAAAAAGCTTTCTTTCCTGCTCGCCTTGCCGCGCAATAAGGGCGAGCAACGGTAGCGGTCTTCTCTGTAATAATCATATAATGCATCCAACTGTTCGACACACCAGCCGATTCCCTTTTCATCTGCCCATGCGAGCAGTCCTTTGGGATAGTTAACACCTTTAGTCATTGCGTTGTCCAGATCTTCTGCGGCTGCGATATTCAAATACAGTGCATCTGCGGCTTCGTTGATCAGCATAACCAAAAGCCTGTCCTGCATCGCCTTGGCATCGGCACCTGTTAGCATTTCTGGATCGTGGTCGATTTCTAGTTTGTTGCCGTTGTCATAGGTGTAAAAACCACGATTGGATTTACGCCCTAACCAGTTGGCTTCTACCAATCGTTTTTGTGTTAACGATGGCTTGTACCGTGGATCAAAGTAAAATGCCGCAAAAACCGATTCGGTTACCGCGTAATTCACATCATGGCCTATAAAATCCATCAGTTCAAATGGCCCCATGCGGAAACCCATCTGGCGCACGAGCTTATCGATCGTAGGAACATCTGCCATTCCTTCTTCCAGCATGCGCAATGCCTCACTGTAAAATGGTCGGGCAACTCGATTCACAATGAATCCAGGTGTATCTTTAGCTACCGCAACGGTTTTACCCCAATTCTTTATGGTTTCCACAGCCGTTTTCGTAACCGTATCTGCTGTTTGAACCGCTGGAATAACTTCTACCAGCTTCATTAAGGGCGCAGGATTGAAAAAGTGAATCCCGATGCAACGTTCTGGTTTTTCAAGTGATGCTGCAATACTGGTAATACTCAAACTGGAAGTATTTGAAGCGATGACGCAATCTGCAGAAACAAGCGTCTCCAACTGAGCAAAAACCTTCTTTTTGACCTCTAGATTTTCAACAATCGCCTCGATGGTTAAGTCGCTATCGGCAAGATCTTCTAGTGAGTTGACATAGCTGATGTTTTTTTGAATGCGGCTTTTCTCAGCATCATCGATGCGTCCTTTTTCTACCAATCGTCTTAAGACTTTTTCCAAGGCCTTTTCTGAGACTCCCAATTGTTCTGTATTCAAATCAAACAATTTGACAGTACAACCTGCTGTTGCCGCTACTTGAGCGATGCCGCTGCCCATTGTTCCTGCGCCTATAATTCCTACTCTATCAATTTTCATATGTTGTAATTCCAATAATTTAATTTCCTTGAATGCGCTCCCACAATTGCGAGAATATCAAACTTGCATCTTCAATATCTTTCTCTGTTTCAGTAGCAATAAGCGTGTTGTCCCTAGTTTCCAAACGGTAGGCAAAAACAAATTCTTCCTCACTAACGCTAACCGGTATGCGACCAAAACGCAGGTCGTAAAAATACCAGTCGCCACTTTTCTGCTCCATAAGATACCAACCTTGTGCGATATCTTTTAAACGATTGAGGTTTTTTCTCGCAGCTGCCGATTCATAATCCGGCTCTGCCCTTCGGTTTTTAGGGAAACTCTCAAATGCAATGGGTTGTGTATCAAAAAATGAATAGTCAGCGATAAGGTAGGCATCTTGCGTATCAATATTTGCATTCCATAGAATCGTATTGAAAGGCGCTGGCCGAGTAGAAATCTGGGAATACTTGATGTCTTGAAGCGCCAGTGCATTCTCAAATTTATTATAGGTGATAAATTTAAGAACAAGTGTGAGTATCAAGTAACATGAGCTCCAGATGATACCGGCCCAATTTATTTTGCGCCGCCTGCGGGATCCTCTTTTTAAACACATGGCCCAAACCACACAACCTAAAAACGGAATCGTATATAAAGGATCGATTACAAAAATGCTGTTAAACGCCAGCCGCACATCAAACGGCCAGAACAGTTGCGTTCCCCATGTGGTAAAAACATCAAGTAGTGGATGCGTGAATAAGCCCCAAAAGAAGAACCATGCCCATGGCTTCCATCCCAAATTTTTCTTGCGCTCTATTTTATTGACCAGCAAACCCAACAATGGTGCGGCAATGAGGCAAAAAACAATTGAATGGCTAAAACCACGGTGCGCCTCAGTCGCTGTGATCGTATCTGTAAAGTTCTTGACCAGCACATCTAGATCTGGAATAGTTCCAGCAATAGCGCCGTAGAGCATCGCTTTGTTCCCGATTTTACGGCCTAAAATAGCCTCGCCAACGGCGGCTCCTAGAACAATTTGGGTTAAGCTATCCAATTATTGATTTGAGATATTAGATTTTTGATATCAGATTTGAAAAAGAAATTAAGTACTTGTCTTTGTGTTTTTGATACTAACTACAAAAATGGAGATAAGTTGGTTGTTCTCATCGATCAATCCGTCCAAAACCTCAATATTTGTTATCAACTCTGCACCTTTTTTAATCTTCAGGTTAATGTAACTTTCTCGCAGTTCTTTCAGGCAAATTTTCATCTTATGTAAATAATCTCGAGTTGATTCGCCACCTCGAGCCTCTCCATAATTCAATGCAACTGATGTAGTGGATCGAATCAGTTGTTTTGACAAATGCTCTGATGCAAAACTTTTATCCAAGTACTTGCACGCCTTGATAACGGAGACTGCAAAATTGATCAATCTATCCTCTAAATCCTGTGCTCTCATAAATTTTATTTAAATCAAAAATCACATATCAAAAATCTCCAATCTAATATCCTTTATTTCCCTTTAAACTCCGGCTTCCGTTTTTCCATAAAGGCGGCGACGCCTTCTTCATAGTCTGCAGTGGAGGCACTGGCGATTTGTAATTTGGATTCCAGGGCGAGTTGCTGTTCCACGGTATTGGTCATGGAGGCGTTGAGCGCTTTTTTGGTATTTGCAAGGGCGATGGTCGGTAGTTCAGCAAGTTTTTTGGTGGTCGCTTTCGCGAAAGCGAGGAACTCTTCATCCTTCACTACTTTATAGATCATTCCCAACTGGTCAGCCTCGGTTGCAGTAATCTTATCGGCCAGCATCATGGCGGCACTCGCCTTTCCAAAACCGATCAATCGTGGCAAAAAGAAGGTCCCGGCACTATCGGGAATCAGCCCGATTTTAGAAAACGCCTGTATAAAAGCGGAACTCTCCGTAGCGATAACCACATCGCAGCATAAAGCCAGATTTGCTCCAGCACCGGCAGCAACGCCATTCACGGCAGCCACCACTGGCTTTTCCAAATTACGGATTTTCAATACAATCGGATTATAATGATCGTCAAGAATCGCCTTAAATCCTGGGTTCAAATCTGGATTAGTGATTTCCTGAATATCCTGACCCGCGCAGAATGCCTTGCCGTTTCCCGTGATCATGACCGCACGCACATCATCCTGCGCACAGCGATCCAATGCATCCTGCATCGCGAAAGCCATTTCCTTATTGAAGGAATTGAAGACTTCTGGACGGTTGAAAGTGATTTCGGCAATGCCGTTGTTGATTTCTAGTTGTATGGATTCTGACATATTCTATTATAAATTTTTATTTAATGACGCGTCTTCGACAAGCTCAGACTGACATCGTTTGTTTAATTGTCAAGCTGTCGCAGGAAGGCTTCGCTTAATCATTTGTCAAACCGTCGCAGGACGGTTTCGGTTGGTCATTTATCGAGATGTGTCTATGAAAATTAGCTTCCGCCCTTCGACAAGCTCAGGATAAACTCCAGCGAAAACATTCAAATCTCGTATTTACTTCAAACACTTGAAATAGTCAAATGGCTCTTGGCAATCGGCGCATTGAAACATCGCTTTGCAGGCCGTGGAACCGAATTGGCTCACGAGCTTCGTATTCGTCGAGCCGCAATTGGTGCATTTGACCAGTTTCTTCCCGTTGAGCAGCACGTCTTTATCGGCTGTTTCATCCAGTGGTGCTGCGATACCGTATTTTTCTAATGCCTTGCGACCACGGTCCGTAATCCAGTCCGTCGTCCATGGTGGACTCATAATTAATTGTACGTGAGTCGTATACCCTTCTTTTTCAAACGCTCGCTCCAGATCATCGCCTATGACATCCATCGCCGGGCAACCGCTGTAGGTAGGTGTTAGTTTGATCGTGATTTCTTTACCGTGAACCTCAACATCGCGGATTACACCAAGGTCTACCACGTTCAAAACAGGAATCTCGGGATCCATAACGGATTCGAGGATTTCTTGAAGTTCTTTAGATATGTTGAAGTTTTGAGTCATATAGAATATTGAATATCGATTAACTAATATCGAACACCGAAATTTTGATTTATGAGTTTTTTGCTTTTGAGGTTTTAATACTAGAAACGAAAATTGAAATTAGTTGGTTGTTCTCGTCAATCAAGCGATCAACCTCAATCAAATTCTTGATCAACTCCGCTCCTTTTTGGATCTTAAGATTGACCATTGATTCTCTCAATTCCTTGAGTGCAACTTTCATTTTATGTAGAAAGTCCTTGTGGGATTCTGCGCTTTGAGCTTCTCCATAGTTTAATGCCGCGGCGGTTGCGCTTCTTATTAGTTGCTTGCACAAATGATTTGCCGCAAAACTATTATTCATGGAATGATCAGCAACTTTTATAATATCCACCGCAAGTTGAATCAATCGACCTTCTAAATCATATTTCATAACTCATTCATTTTAAAAAATTCGATATTCATTGTTCCTTGATCGATGTTCGGTATTCAAGTTACTCTACCACCTTGAGTCCGGATACGTACGCTGCATATATTGCATTTCGCTAAGTAGATATCCCATATGCTCGCTGTGGATGCCTTGTTTACCACCTTTTTGGAAATATTCTACTTCTGGGATTTCTAAAGCTGCGGTGGTTAAGTGCTCTTTTACTTTGTTATAGTATTGTTCCTTGAATTGCGCCATATCTGGTGCAACCCCTGCATCAATCATTGCCTGATCTGCATCGGTTTTGTGGAATAGCTCTTCTGTAAAAATCCATAGGTTGTTGACGGCTTCCTGGGTTTTGGCTTTGCTTTCTTCGGTACCATCGCCCAATCGTTTCAACCAATCTCCTGAAAAACGCTCGTGATAACTGGCTTCTTTGATTCCCTTGAATGCCAACGCGCGTAAGGTTTCATCGGCACTTTGTTGCAATACGGTTAAAAACAATCCATTGTATACATCAAAGAAATATTGACGCACAATCACATAGGCAAAATCTGTATTGGGCTGTTCTACCAGCAATACGTTTTTATACTCCCGTTCTGTTCGTAGAAAGGCAATATCATCCTCAGTTGTTTTGTCGCCTTTAAGTTGCGCGATGTATTGGTAATAGCTGCGCACTTGACCCAGCAAGTCCAAGGAAATATTGGTAATCGCAATGTCCGGTTCTAGGTTGGGTCCGTGACCGCATAGTTCGCCCAATCGTTGTCCTAAAATCAGGTAGTTATCTGCAACGCCCAATAGGTAATCCATTAGGTGTTGTTTGTTCTCGGTTGACTCCAAAAACTGCGGATTCAATTCGCGAATAGGTTTTGAACTTGATGTATATTTTTCCATTATAATTTACGTTTTGAAATCTAAACCTAAGTGGAAACTTAAATTTAAATGGCATTATCGTTTATTAATTATTGTTACGAGAATTCTAATAATTTGCTCTGCCTCGTCTTGTAATAACTTTAATGACTCTGAATTACCTAATCCAGCTTTCAGTTGAATTTTCAGATTGTTGTTGCACTCCTTAATTTCCTTGAGCGAAATACGCAACTTATTAATTTTATCTCTTTCAGTTCCTGCGCCCGCAAACTCGCTAAAGTTTAAAGAGACAGAACCCGAAGATCTTATCAGTTGTTCAGCGTAATACTTAGAAGCAAAAGTCTTTGACGGTTTATCAAACTCTTTTACAATTACCGCGGCAAAACTTATAAACCTATCTTCTAAATCGTATGCTTTACTCACCTCTTGTTTTAAATTTAAATTTCGACTTAGGTTTAAGTTTTAAAACACATGTAAAAGCGCTGCTTTTACATGTGTTTAAGTTCATCAGGCAACTCATAAAAAGTAGGATGACGATACACCTTATCATTTGCGGGTTCAAAGAGCTCGCCGCTGTCGTCAGGGCTGCTGGCGGTAATATTAGTGGATTCTACTACCCAAATGCTGACGCCTTCATTGCGGCGCGTGTATACGTCACGAGCATTGTTCATGGCCATTTCTGCATCCTCGGCATGAAGGCTGCCGCAATGACGGTGTTCCAATCCGTTTTTAGAACGGATGAATACTTCCCAAAGTGGTGTTTCTTTTTTCATGTGTATCACAAGTTTTCGGCACGTCGCATGCGCCAGATTAGAGACGCTTGGCCTGCGTCATTTTGGCGGATGCGATCCGCCCTTACAGTTGCGTCACATCAGCAGATGCCATCCGCTGTTGTGGTTTGGACGCTTCGCAAGCGTCCTAGACCGCTTGTGCGATTTGTTCTTTCTTAGCGCGTTGTTTATCTGCATAAGCCGTTGCTGCTTCACGTACCCATGCGCCGCCTTCCCATGCGTTTGTTCTCGCATCGATTCGAGACTTATTCATTGGTCCGTGGCCTTTTACTACTTGCCAGAATTCATCCCAGTTGATCTCGCCAAAATCATAATGACCCGTTTCTTCATTCCATTTCAAATCGGCATCTGGAATAGTTAGACCTAGAATATCTGCTTGTGGTACCGTCTGATCGATAAATTGCTGGCGCAGTTCATCATTCGTTTTTCGTTTCAATTTCCATTTCATGGATTGATCCGTGTGTGTACTTTCCGCATCTGTTGGTCCCAGCATCATTAATGATGGCCACCACCAGCGATTGAGCGCATCTTGCGCCATTTCTTTTTGCTCATCACTTCCATTACAGAGCGACAACATGATCTCATATCCTTGACGCTGGTGGAAGCTTTCCTCTTTACAAACACGTACCATGGCACGTGCATAGGGTCCAAAAGACGTATTACACAACGGCACCTGATTGATAATCGCTGCACCGTCGACCAACCAACCTATTGCGCCCATATCTGCCCAGGTTACCGTTGGGTAATTGAAAATGGACGAGTATTTTGCCTTACCAGAATGTAGATCTTCATACATCTGCTCCCGTGTGATTCCTAGGGTTTCACAAGCACTGTATAAATATAAACCGTGACCAGCTTCATCCTGAACCTTGGCCAGCAAAGCAACCTTGCGACGCAGCGATGGCGCCCGAGTGATCCAATTTCCCTCTGGCAACATTCCGACGATTTCAGAATGCGCGTGCTGGGACATTTGACGTATGTGCGTTTTGCGATACTTTTCGGGCATCCAATCCTTGGGCTCGATTTTTTCATCGCGCGCAATTTTTGCATCAAACTCTTTTTCTAAACTCTTACTTTCTGCTTCGCTCATGGTTTCTATGGTTATTGACGCATCGCATGCGTCGGTTAATATGTTCGCATGCCATGCGAACTTGACTTGTGAAGCCGTGACAACTAGGCTTCGCTTACTTGTGTGTTTAAATGCTCATAAATTGTTCCGCTTTCGCGAAAGCGAACTACACATCATAGTTCACTACTAATTTCTTACTGGTTGGGACGCTTACACAGCTCAAAACATAGCCTTTTGCAACTTCTTCATCGGTCAGGGCGTAATTCACCTTCATCTCCACGCTGCCTTCCTCTACTTTGCACTTACACGTGCTGCAAACACCACCTTTACAGGCGTAAGGCAAATCAGCACCTGCGGCAATGGCGCCGTCTAAAACGGTGTCATAGTCTTTACTTAAAATAAAATGAAACTCCTTGCTACCATCGATGATCGTGACATCCACACCATCTACTTTCTTCTCCAGTGCCGCTGCTGCTCTAGCCTTGTCGGCATCACTCAATCCGCTCACGAACAATTCAAAGTGAACGTTCTCTTTCTTCATTCCCGCAGCTACCAACTCATCCCTGATCATAAAAATCATCTCTTCAGGACCGCAGATAAAAGCGTGGTCGGTATGCGGTGCGTTGATCAATGTTTGCGTCAATTGTTGCAGTTTCTCTTGATCAAAACGGCCGTTGAACAACGGGATGTCACGGTGTTCCCGACTCAAGAAATAAAAGACTTCAAACCTACTTAAATAGCTGTTTTTCAGCGCTTCTATCTCTTCCTTGAAGATAATGGATTTTGCGGTACGATTCAAGTAGAATAACTTGAATTTGGCATTTGGCTCGCTTTGTAAATGCGTTTTAATGATGCTCAACATGGGCGTGATCCCACTACCAGCAGCAAAAGCAATATAATTTTTACCAACGCCTTCCAACTCACATTCAATCCCAAAATCGCCACTGGGCGCAGCAACCTGCAAGGTATCGCCTGCTTTCAACTTGCGATTCACGTGGGTCGAGAATTTACCCTCAAAGATTTCCTTAACAGCCACTTTCCATTCCTGATCCAGCGGACTGCTGCACAGCGAGTAGCTGCGGCGTACGTCCTCGCCGTCAATCATGGTGCGCAGCGTTAAAAACTGGCCTTGACGGTAGTTGAATTCTTCCCGCAAGTCCTCTGGCACCTCAAAGGCCAGCACCGTGGTGTCCTCGGTTTCCTTATAGACTTCGGATAGTTTTATGTCGTGGAATTTGTTCACTCTTTTTAGGTCGTTTTAAGACCACTAAACTAACACTTGTTAGTTTGATGTGCAAGGAGTTTAACACTCGGAAATTGTGCACATTCCTTTTCTCGACTGTCGCTCGAAACAGGAATTATAAGACCTATCTGATTAGTTTAGTTCTCAATTATCGCCTAACAAATAGATTCGGTTATAATCCAATAATATGATTTAGACTTTTATGGATTTACGAGTATAACTATATTAGCCAAGATTATATTCAGATATGTTTTTCATTTACGGTAATGGTTCTTCGCGAATCGCAACCAAAAAACTTCCCGACTACGTTTGTTCAGAATGTGAAGAAAAAGGGTCAACCTCTGTAGTTTTGTCCAGCGAATACGCTCACTTGTTCTGGATTCCTTTATTTCCTCAATCAACTTTTGGAGATTCGCATTGTTCGTATTGTGGATTAGTTCTTCCACCACACGAAATGGATGATCCTTTATTTGACGTCTACACTCAATTAGATGAAAGCGCGGTTAAAAAACCATGGTGGAGTTACTTGGGACTTATTTTAATTGGTATTTCTATACTTGTTATAATTATTGCGATTATTTATTCATTACTCAACCAATCGTAATACATCCAAAATCTTAAAAGAGGTTTTGATGTCAACATTAAAATTTAAATTCAACACAAGAGATGCTGAAACGAGTTCAGCATGACAAATTACAGGATTTTGGAATTTGACTTTTTTGAGATTTGAGATTTGCGGCATAGCCGCTAGTGATACATCCTAAAAATCTTAGTTGCCTCATTGTAACTGCTCTCAAACGCCATGGCGTTGACGTTGGATTGCGCCTTGGCCGTGTTGAAATAGCTTACCATTTTCTCTGTAGGCATGTTGCCTGTTAGTTCGTCTTTGGCCATCGGGCAACCACCGAATCCTTGTATAGCGCCATCAAAACGACGGCAACCAGCCCTGTAGGCCGCATCCACCTTTTCATGCCATTTGGCTGGTGTTGTGTGTAAGTGCGCGCCAAATTCAATTTTGGGATATTTGGGAATCAAATGAGAAAACAGATAGTCAATGGACTCTGGATCTGATGTTCCTACGGTATCTGAAAGGGAAAGAATTTCCACGCCCATGGCACTTAGCTTTTCGGTCCACTCGCCTACCACGTCCACATTCCATGGATCGCCGTATGGATTACCGAATCCCATAGAAATATAGACGACGACTTTCTTGCCTTTCCCATGAGCCAGATCCAAAATTTCTTGCAATAATTCTACAGATTGGGCGATGGTTTTATGCGTGTTGCGCATCTGGAAATTCTCGCTGATGGAAAACGGGTAGCCCAAGTAATCAATCTCTGGATGCTCGCATGCGGCTTGCGCACCACGCAGGTTGGCAACGATGGCGAGTAGCTTGGAATCCGTTGCAGAGAGATCCAACTGGGCAAGGACCTCAGCAGTATCGACCATTTGAGGAATCGCCTTGGGCGATACAAAGCTGCCAAAATCAATCGTATCAAAACCGCAACGCAACAAGGATTGCAGGTACTGCACCTTAGTTTTAGTGGGAATCATGTCCTTGATTCCCTGCATCGCATCGCGCGGACATTCTATGATTTTGACTTTTTCCATTCTGGTAAAGATAATAAGTCAATATAGAATGTAAGGAATGATTTATTCTCTTACGCAATAAATGATTGCAGCAAGCTTCTAACCTGATCGGTATCATCCACATAATATTTAGCCGTAGTATTGGCCAATCCAACCTTTACCGTAACTGCATCTTCTGGCAGGTCCTGAAACATAAACTCATCTGTCCAGTCATCGCCTATGCAGAAAATAAAATCGTAGTTTTTATTGAGAATGTGATTGTTGGCCGCCGTTCCCTTGTGGACATTGCTGCTCTTAATTTCCAAAACCTTATTCCCAGAAAGCACGCTCAGCCCGTGATTGCTGGTTATTTCGCGGATTACGTTTGAGAGTTCGCTTTCGCGAAAGCGGAATAGCTACAAAAATTACTTTTAACACTATTATTTCTGAAATACTTAAAAACCTTTTATACCATACCATAAGGCTTTTTCATCATGTAAATGATTAAAATAAAAGTAATTACATTCATGTAACGATTTACATCTACTCGATTAATATTCATAGGAACAAGTGAAATGAGCAAAAATTTAAGATTTTATTTGTAGGAATTGGTCTCAGGATTTATTTTCGCCACTCATTCTAACCTTGATTAACCAAAACCTCAAACTATTGACCCTATGAAAATTTTTAAAACTATCTTTTTGCTACTAGCCTTTTTGGTCTTAACTAGCTGCGCTTCTGGCTACAAAATGATTGAGCCCAAAACCGTAAATTACGTATCAACGAGCGAGAACGATGGCGTAACGCTCCAGTATAAGTATGACCTTCTCGATAAGAAATATGCAAAAAAAGAAGGAAAAAAAGACATCCGTCTTGTAGCGGTCAAGGTGACGAACAATTCCGGGCGAGATATGATTTTTGGTCGAGACTTGACTTTAACCTATGCTAACGGGAATCAAATATTTGTTATGGACAATCAGGCTACCTTTAAGTCCCTGAAACAGAGCCCTACTTCCTATTTATGGTATCTATTATTGACTCCACTAACTATCTCTTCCTCAAGTTCTGATGGAGTTAGCAGCAGTAGCAGTTCCTTTCCAGCAGGTTTAATTATAGGCCCAGGACTTGCTGGAGGTAATATGCTTGCTGCAGGGTCTGCCAACAAAAAATTCGAGCAAGAATTGATGGAATTTGACATCAATGGCACAACGATCCCACAAGGTGAGACCAGATATGGGCTGATCGGGATTCAAAGCGATTCTTTTGACTCTTTGCAATTGAGGATTGATCAATAAAAGTACTATTCTGAGTAAATTTTAAGCTATCTCAATCGATTTGGGATAGCTTTTTTTCGATCAATAAGTAATCAACTTATTCAACGTCTCTTTAATCTGCACCATTTGTTTTTTATTGATGGATCTTATTCTATTTGTGAGTCGCTCTTTAGAAATCTTCCGAATCTGAAAAACCATAATTTCAGATGTTTTTTTCAATCCATTTGATCGACTAGGCTCTATAACTGGGTTCCCCTCATAATATTTAAGACTTGTCTTCAATGGACAGATCATCACACTGCTGACCTGTCCATTAATGAGGTTTCCTGAAATAATTACAACTGGACGTCTACCAACTTGTTCGCTTCCCATAATAGAATCAAGGTAGGCTTCATAGATATCATTCTGATTCATTATCCAGATCTTCTAATTGCTGGAAGTAATCGGTCATTCCTTCTTCTGCCGTGGCGATCGTATCCAGACCTTTTCCTGCTCGCTGGTAAGATTTGATGTAGGCGGCGCGATCCAGCTGCTCTAGATATATACTCAACGCCTTTTCAATAAGCTTGTTTTTGTGAAGTTTTAATTCCTTTGCTTTGTCCGCAAGCTATTTGAGCAAATCGTCGGGAAGCGATGATGTGAAAGTGGCCATTGAGTTTTATATTTATGAATTGTAAATATGAAATTTATTTAAATAACACTAATTGTTGTTTAGTCTAGAACTACTGTTCGATCATTTTGATAATTGGAGGCTGGATCTATATATTCGTAATCTGAAAAAACCATTTATGAAAACAATTTTATCGCTATTGTGCCTACTTTCCTTTCTAATAGCAGGTGCGCAAAATGATTACGGCAGTATATCATTTACTGATGGTACAAAAATCCAGGGTTTAGTAAAGATTAGAGGCAACGGAAAGGTGAAATTTAAACCTGTTGAAGAATCAGAGTCTGTAACCTATGATCTTGATAAAATAACTTCAATTAAAATTGAAGATCGCAGTTATGAGGTTGTTGAGTACAAAAGCCTTTTCGGATTTTCAAAAACATTGATGAAGGTAGTTGTAAAAGGAAAAGCTACATTATTAAATGATCAAGTTTTCTACACTCCTATGATGGGTGCGAACGGAACCTGGACTGGGGGTGGTACTAAAGTGGTCTTTTATTTAAAAAAGAACCGTACCGTCTCGAGACTAGGCACACGCTTAAATAGAAAAGACGACAGTTTATTTGAAGATTGTCCCAAACTATTAAAGCAAATTGATGAGCGCGAAATTAAAAGACGCCATCTTTCTGAAATTGTTAAATTTTATAATAGGAACTGCGAGTAGGTGATTTATCAAAGCACAACTATCGCCACCGCAATCCCAACAAACACCACAATCTGAATCCACTTCATCGCTGGAGCAAACCAGCTGGAAGATCTTATAAAACGGGCCACGTTGCCCCCTAAAAAGGCCACTAGGTAAAAAGTGATCAACGATACCAGCATGAAAATCCCACCCAAAATATAGATCTGGATCCATTCTTCCATGGCATCAGGAACCACAAACTGCGGCAATAAGGCCAGGAAAAACAAGGTTACTTTAGGATTGAGCAGATTCATGGTAATCCCGATGCGGTACAACTTCCACCAAGAATCTGGTGCTACAGCACTTTCATCCAGTTGAATCTTACTGCTTGACCGGTAAACTTTGTAGGCCAGAAATAATAAATAAAGTGCTCCAAAAATCTTGATAAGCAGCAACAACCATTCATTATCTCGTAAAATCACTGCAAATCCCAAAGCTACAAGGGAGGTGTGGAAAATACAGCCAGTGATCAATCCGCTAGCGACGGCGATCCCGTATCTGGCACCACGAGCGATCGATTGTGTGAGGACAAATATATTGTCTGGTCCTGGCGATAACGCCAGCAGAAATGCTGCAAGGGAAAAGGTTATGAAGGATTCAAGCATTTTCTATAGTTCAGGATGATTAATATATACCATAGTGCATAAATGAGTGGGAACTCCCGGATAGACATTGAATTAGGTTCTAGCCCATGCCACATCACTTCGACAGGCTCAATGCGCCGCAAGTGCGGCATGACAAGATTAAAATCACAAACCTTGCTTGATAATTTCTCGATTGATATCCCTAACCAAGGCCGGACCTTCGTAGACAAAACCTGTATACAACTGGACAAGGCTTGCACCTGCCTTCAATTTGTCAATGGCATCTTGCGCCGTCATGATCCCGCCGACTCCTATGATGGGAAATGCTGCGTTGCTTTTTTGATGCAGGAAGGAAATGACTTCCGTTGCTCGGTTTGTAATTGGTGCGCCGCTCAGGCCGCCAGCTTCCTTTTGGAGTTTGAGGTCGCTTTTCAGGTCTTTGCGCTTAATGGTAGTGTTGGTCGCTATGACGCCGTCGATTTTTGTGTCTTCCACAATGCCAATGATATCCATCAACTGGTCGTCCGTCAAATCTGGAGCGATCTTTAAAAGGATAGGTTTTCGGGCTGGTTTTGCGTTGTTCAAATCCTGCAGGGTTTGCAGGATGTGCGTGAGTGGTTTGCGGTCTTGGAGTTCGCGCAATCCCGGCGTGTTGGGCGAGCTCACGTTGACAGTGAAGTAATCCACATGGTCAAAGAGTTTGTTGAAGCAGATGACGTAATCATCCACGGCGTTCTCATTAGGCGTCAACTTATTTTTGCCAATGTTACCGCCTATGAGGACGTGGCTTCGACTCCGCTCAACCATCGCATCCACAGCGTTATTTTTACTTTTCGTTTTATTTTTATTTTTTTTAAGTCGCTCCACTGCTGCATCCACACCGCCGTTATTGAAGCCCATTCTATTGACAATCGCCGCATCTTCTTTCAGCCTGAAAAGGCGCTGTTTTGGGTTGCCTTCCTGTGGTTTTGGCGTTAGGGTTCCTATTTCTATGAAACCGAATCCCAGGTTGGAAAATTCCGCAAATGCTTTGGCGTCCTTATCAAATCCTGCTGCCATTCCTACTGGGTTGTCAAACTCGAGCCCAAAAAGATGTCTTTTTAATGCGGGATGTTGAAGTTTGTATCGCTTTCGCGAAAGCGAACTAAAACCAGGCACCTTGCTCAGTAATTTGATCGCCTTGAACGAGAAATGATGAACACTTTCTGGGTCAAAACGGAATAATAAGGGTCTTATAATGGATTTGTACATGGCAAATGGGTTGGTCAAAAATACAATCGTTAGCCGTTTATTCTATATTTTTACGTACGATAAAAATTGACTGATATGAGTAAATACGATGTGATCGTTTTAGGTAGTGGCCCTGGCGGATATGTAACTGCAATACGCGCTTCCCAATTAGGGATGAAAGTAGCGATTGTAGAGAAGGAATCTCTAGGTGGCGTGTGTTTGAACTGGGGTTGTATTCCTACAAAAGCGCTGATTAAAAGTGCCGATGTTTTCAATTACCTGAACCATGCCGAGGATTACGGACTGAAAGTTTCTGGTGTTGATAAGGATTTCAATGCAGTAGTAAAACGTTCCCGTGATGTGGCCGATGGAATGAGCAAAGGTGTTCAGTTCCTGATGAAGAAAAATAAAATCGATGTCGTGATGGGTTATGGAACGCTCAAAAAAGGAAAGAAAATAGAAGTAAAAGCAGAAGATGGTTCCACCTCAACGGTTGAGGCCAATCACATAATTATTGCGACCGGCGCAAAGTCTAGAGCACTTCCTTCTTTACCGCAAGATGGGAAAAAGGTAATCGGTTATCGCGAGGCAATGACGCTTGACAAGCAACCTAAAAAGATGATCATTGTAGGTTCTGGCGCCATAGGCGTTGAGTTTGCCTATTTCTACAACTCTATGGGAACTGAGGTAACCATCGTAGAATACTTGGATCGCATCGTTCCTGTGGAGGATGTGGATGTTTCCAAACAAATGGAACGCAGCTTTAAGAAAACGGGCATCAACATCATGACTTCTAGCGAGGTGACTGGCGTTGATACCAGCGGCAATGGCGTGAAAGCTACCGTTAAGACTAAAAAAGGAGAAGAAGTTCTTGAAGCAGATATCGTTTTAAGTGCCGTTGGTATCGAGACCAACATTACAGGTATAGGACTTGAGGAAGTTGGAATCTCTACAGATCGCGGTAAAGTACTGGTCAACGACTGGTACCAGACCAATATTCCTGGTTACTACGCCATTGGCGATATTACTGCCGGTCCCGCACTAGCACACGTTGCCAGTGCCGAAGGAATCCTTTGTGTAGAAAAAATTGCGGACATGCACGTGGAGCCACTAGATTATGGGAACATCCCAGGATGTACGTATTCTACTCCAGAGATTGCAAGCGTCGGGTATACCGAAGCACAAGCCAAGGAAGCTGGCTACGAAATCAAGGTGGGGAAATTCCCATTCAGCGCATCAGGAAAAGCGAGTGCCTCTGGCGCTAAGGACGGATTTGTAAAAGTGATCTTTGATGCCAAGTATGGCGAGTGGTTAGGCTGTCACATGATAGGTGCTGGTGTAACTGACATGATTGCGGAGGCTGTTCTAGGACGTAAATTAGAAACTACAGGACACGAAGTGCTAAAAGCGATACATCCACACCCAACGATGAGTGAAGCCGTGATGGAAGCGGTGGCAGATGCTTATGGTGAGGTGATTCACTTGTAGTGGTGAGTTTGTGAGTCCTTGAGCTGTGAGTTTTTTAGTATTAAGTACTGAGTTCAAAGTATTAAGACTTTTGTTATGTAGTAATTACTATTTAGTAGAAATATATAATGCCCAAAGAACTGTTTAGTTTTTCGGGCATTTTTTTCGTCTTGAATTTTTGGAATATACGACTCCGCATTTGACGCGAACTTTATCGGTGCCACGTGCTCTATTCCTAGAGGTGGGCTTAAGTCCTCCCCTAGGAAATAACGAAGTAAAATAGGCAATAGGCAATCACGATTTGCGACAGCAAATCTATAATCGGTAATTGGGATCTGGGACCTAAATAGTTACTTGATATCCTTGAAGTAAAAAACCACATCTACCTTTTCGCCTACTTTGAAGCTAGAAAGCATACTAATTTCCTTACCATTGCCGTCTGTGATGCGTATTTGAGCCGTATTGGGTGGTTCGGTTCCTTCACTCAAGGCCTTTAGGGTCAGTTTGTTTATCTCTTTGTCAAAAAAGAGAGGGATTTTTGTTTTGGCTTTTTTGGGTGCATAGCTTTCTTTGATCACTTTACCGTTAAGGACAATCGACATCGCATCACCATCCACCGTTCCTGGATCCCAGATCTCTAGATAAGCGATTTTAGATTTCCAGAATACATTGAGGATCTCGCCGCCTTTTAAACCTTGCCTATCTGAATTGTTAATGAATTTACTATTCGCGATACGTTGCTTGATGCTGTCGGCCACTTTTTTTGATTTCTCCACGCGACTTAAGATTTTGTCCATCTTACGTTCGGTTTTTTCAACGCTTTGCAAGGCTATTTTACCATTGATACAAGGTTGTAGGTCGTCGTAAAAGCTTTTGAAATCACCATCGATTTTGGCACTACCATTTAGGTTGCGTAATTTTCCGGCGAAATAGACGTAGCAGAAATCCAGTTCATTAATGGGTGACTTGGTATAAACGATATCCACTTCACGGAATTCGATTTTGTTTTCCTTCTCATCGTACCTCCCGACCAACGTGTTTTTAGACTCGTGCGGTCCATTAAGGTCTGTATAGGAGAATCCCTTTAATTTTCCGTTTTCTTGAGTGAGCTCTATCTTATAAGGTATAAAAGTGCTGTCTTGTAAAGCAAGCAAACCCACATATTCAATTTGCTGTGCAGTGGAACAAAAAAATGTTAGCGAAATCAAAAGATGTAAAAAATAGCGCATTCAAAAGTTTATATTTACAAAGATAACTAACTAAATCATCGCTTATGAAACTCAAACTTACGCTCCTTTTTATAAGCATTTTCATGCTTACAGGCTCCTTCAGTTATGCCTCCTTTCCTGTGGAACGCACTAACGTTGTTACCGTAAATGCTGAAACTGCAGTAGAAGAAACCACTACAATATTGAGTTCTCCAGCTGCTCTTGACTGGTCTGAAGATCAGACGATCGCTTTTGTACTATGGGTTATCCCAATTACGGGATTCCTAGCTGGTCATCGTTGGTTCTTAGGAAGTCCTTGGTATTGGAACCTTTTATTTATCGTTACCGGTGGATTCTTCCTTGTAGGTTGGATCATTGATGGTATCGACATCATCACTGGCAGATATCCAGGTCTATAATTATAGAACCTCGTACAAATTCAAAATCCCGTTTAGGTTGCACCTAAAACGGGATTTTTTTATGCCGTTGATTTGCCTACTTGGAAGACGCTCGTCTATTGATAAAACTTTGAATAGCCAGGTTATAGCCCTCCAGTCCAAATCCTGAAATCGTTCCCACCGCATTTTTGGAAATAAATGAGGTATGTCTTATTTCCTCTCTATCCATCACGTTAGAAATATGCACCTCCACCACGGCCACCTCTATTGAAGCTACCGCATCTGCAATCGCTAAAGAAGTATGGGTGTAGGCTCCAGGGTTCATGATGATGCCCTCAAACCCCTCTTCCTGGGCATCGTGCAGTTTGTTGATCAGCTCCCCTTCCACATTAGATTGATAGCTTGCCAGCTCCACTTCTTGAAAACCAAATTGTAACTCTGAGAAATAATCATCGAACGTTCTGGAACCGTAGATTTCTGGCTGTCGTTTGCCCAAAAGGTTCAAATTGGGTCCGTTTATAATGAGTAATTTCATAGTTTAAAGGTATTGGTAATTTCGCTTTCGCGAAAGCGGAAACAAAAAAAGCCACGGTAATTACCATGGCTTTGTTGATTCCATTAAAATTATTACAATTTCAATACTACACCGAAATTGAAAATAGCCGCACTATTCCGTAATTCTGGAAAATCACCACCACCTAGATCTAATACATCGATAAAACCAGCATATCCTTGATATTCTCCAAACAACTGTAGGTTCTCGTCTACATTGAATCTATATCCAATTCCTAAATCGAGCCCAGCATCAAATGATTTGATGAAGTCATCCAATTCAATTTCACTGCCGTCGGAAAGTTCGCCGGTTGCGCCCATCAGAAACTTTCCAGATAGACCGAAATTCAAATACCAGTTACGACTGCTTCCAAAATGCCAATTTGCATTTAAGGGAATTGAAAGGTAATTCAGTTTATCAATTCTGTTAAAATCGTCCTCAGCTCCTAGTGGTGCGTAGAATGCCCCAGTTCGTAAACTCCATCGATCATTGAAATAAAAATCTACCGCAGCACCTAATGCTAATGATGTACGATAATTGTAAGCTACATTCTCGTCAGTGGTATAGGTGCTCAATGCTAGACCCAGATGCGGTGCAATAGTGATGTCTTTTTTATTGTATTGCGCAAATGATTGAGCCGTAAAAAATAAGAAGATAGCAGTTAAAATGGTTGTTTTCATGAATGGTTTATGTTTTTAAACTGCTAAATATAATATCCCACGATCTATATTCTTAAATAAAAACAAAAAAAACAGCCCCAAATTTGGAGCTGTTTACTTTTAGTCTCAAATGCTTACTTAGAACTTGTACCCCAAGTTGAACGAAAATACTTGGTTGGTTACATCATCAGAGAAGGTATCGTTATCATTATAGATATTGCTCAATCCAACCATATATCTTGTGGAAAAACTAATTCCCTCTAGAGTTGTTCCTTCTCTAAATTTATAAGACAGTCCACCACCAACACTTAAGTCAATCGATTCAGAATCATAATCTCTGGTGGATCCAGCAAGAGGACCATTATTGACTTCTACCTCATCATTAACGATAAACCCAACTTGTGGACCAGCGTCGATAGAAAAGCCTGAGCCTCCCAAATAAAACTTACCTAATACCGGTACATTTATATAATCTAACTTAAGAGTTGTGTCCGCTCCTGCAAAAGAACCTTCCGCTCCTTGTTGTGAATATATGGCACCTACCAATAGACCAAAACTAGGGCCAAATTCATACTCCCCAGTGATACCTACGTTGAAACCAGTACGAGTATCAACATCTTCAACATCGTCACCTTGAAGGTTTGCTACATTCACTCCTACCTGTACCCCAAAATCCATTTCCTGTGCCTGCGCAAATCCTATGGATCCCAACGCTACAGCTGCAATTACCAATAATTTTTTCATGATAGTTATTTTAAAAGTTATGCCCCAAAACTATTCCTTGTTCCAATACATTAATACTAAGGATTCCTCAATATTTAAAGATATTTGTTAAAGATTATTAAAATTAGAGCTCTAGATTTAAAGGAAAATGGTAATTAATTAACCATCACTGTTTTATAATCACAACCTATTTAAGCCGTTTAAAAACAATTACCGACTTTTACCCTCATGAATTGGGAACGCTATATCAAGGATTTCAGTATCTACCTTAAATTAGAGCGAGGTATGTCCATCAACACGGTCAAAGGTTATACCCGAGATTTAAAAAAACTGTCCAACTGGCTAGAAGAACATAACATTGAGGAGAATCCTGGAAAAATCACCAGTCAAACCATCAAGGATTTCAATCACAACCTAGCAACATTAGTACAACCGGCAACGCAAGCGAGGACGATAAGTAGTCTCAAGAATTTCTTTCTATACCTCCTATTGGAAGATTATAGAAAGGACAACCCTATGGATCTTGTTGAAGCGCCACGATTGGGGCGTAAACTTCCAGACACCTTGAGTGTAGAAGAAATTGATTCATTGATTGCCGCAGTGGATCGATCCACAGCACACGGCGAGCGCAACCGGGTAATATTAGAGACTCTTTATGCTTGTGGGCTGCGGGTGTCAGAACTGGTGGCGCTTAAAATGAGCGATCTGTATTTTGACGAGGGCGTTATTCTCGTAACAGGAAAAGGGGATAAACAGCGTTTTGTACCTATTGGTGATGCTACGATCAAACTCATCAATTTCTATATTGATGAAATACGTGTTCATATTCCTGTCCAGCCTAACCATACCGACACCCTGTTTCTTAACAGGCGCGGCCGTGGATTGACCCGCGCCATGATTTTTACCATCATTCAAGAATTGAAGGAAGGGGCTGGAATCAAGAAAAAGATCAGTCCCCACACTTTTCGGCACTCTTTTGCTACCCATTTACTGGAAAATGGTGCAGATTTACGCTCCATTCAATTGATGTTGGGCCATGAAAGCATTACGACTACAGAAATCTATGTACATGTCGATCGCACCTATCTCAAAAACGTGTTGGAAGAATTCCATCCTCGTTCCTCCTATTAAAGTTATGTCAAAGTGGTGAAGTTGTTTTGAGCACGCTTTCGCGAAAGCTAACTTTAAAACAAACTAAAAAACAATGAAGAAGCTTAAGTTCAAAAACGGAGATGAAATGCCCATTATAGGGCTAGGAACCTGGAAATCCAGTAAAGGTGAGGTAGGTAAAGCGATCAAAATGGCACTGGAAGCAGGGTACCGACATATAGATTGCGCCGCCACCTATGGCAATGAGGCAGAAATAGGAGCCGCATTCAAAGACGTTTTTTCAAAGGGGAAGATAAAAAGAGAAGAGGTCTGGATCACTTCTAAACTTTGGAACGACTCCCACCTTCCCAAAGACGTAAAACCGGCACTACAAAAAACATTAAACGACCTGCAACTGGATTATCTGGATCTTTATTTGATGCACTGGCCAGTTGCCTTTAAGCCAGATGTGGATTTTTCAGGGAAACCAGAAGATTATCTAACACCAGAGGAAGCTCCTATTATAGATACCTGGAATGCCATGCTCGACTGTAAAAAAGAAGGTCTCTCAAAGCATATGGGAGTTTCCAATTTTTCTACCACTAAATTAGGGGACTTGATCTCAAAGACAGATGATATCCCAGAAATGAATCAGGTCGAATTGCACCCACTTTTACAGCAAAACGATCTATTCGAATATTGCAGCAAACATGGAATTCACATGACGGCCTACTCCCCTCTAGGTAGTGGCGACCGTTCTGACGGCATGAAACAGGAGAATGAACCCAACATGTTTGAACTGGAAACGGTTAAAGCTCTTGCCAAAAAACACAATGTTGAACCAGGCCAGATATTAATTGCTTGGTCTTACTATAGAGGTACCGCTGTGATCCCTAAGTCGACCAGTGAGGGCCATATCAAAGCTAACCTCGCATCTGCCGCCGTCAACTTTGACAAGCAGGATATAAAGGATCTAGCAGACCTAGACCGCCATTACAGGTATGTCACGGGTAAATTCTTTGAAGTTCCTGAAAAAGGATACGATAATATCTATGACGAGTAATCTCAAATTTTAACGTTTGAGACGTAAAAATACCCCATATGGGGTATTCAATGGACCTGGAATGTTTACCATCTTTACCATGTCTTAGAGAAATTATTAGGGGTAGTATGATCTAAGACACTTTGAGTAAAGGTTACTGACATTTATAGAGGAACTATGCAATAGGTCAATTGTAAACGATGTAACACAACTGTTTTCTTATCTTAGGGAGATTAGAAACAAAAATAGCCGCCTTTACGGGCGGCTATTTCATTTTATAATGCTTAATAAACCCTCTAAAATTGTTTTTTTCTACACCGCCTGAATCACAGAAAACACAACCAGCTGTAAATAAAGGAGTAATTACCAACTACTGCAGGGCTTTTAAAAATAAGCTTTCATTTACTTAGCAATATTCACTGCCCTAGTTTCTCTAATTACAGTCACTTTTACCTGTCCAGGGTAGGTCATGTCTGTTTGAATTTTCTGGGAGATCTCAAAGGACAACTGGCCAGCGCGCTCGTCAGATATCTTTTCGCTTTCCACCATCACCCGCAATTCACGACCTGCTTGTATCGCGTAAGCCTTTTCTACACCACCAAATCCAAAGGCAATGTCTTCTAGGTCCTTCAAACGCTTGATATAGGAATCCAGCACCTGTCTTCTTGCTCCTGGTCGGGCGCCACTTATCGCATCACAAACCTGTATGATAGGAGACAATAAAGAGGTCATTTCGATCTCGTCATGGTGGGCACCTATCGCATTACAGACTTCCGGTTTCTCTCCGTGCTTTTCGGCCAGTTGCATTCCTAGGATGGCGTGAGGCGTTTCGTCCTCAGTTTCTGGAACTTTTCCTATGTCGTGTAGTAGACCGGCGCGTTTTGCAAGTTTTGCATTCAAGCCTAGCTCTGCTGCCATCGTTCCACAAAGTTTTGCTACCTCTCTACTGTGCTGCAATAGATTCTGACCGTAGGAAGATCTATACTTCATTCTTCCTACCATCTTGATCAATTCTGGATGCAATCCATGAATTCCTAAGTCGATGACGGTACGCTTTCCAACTTCTACAATTTCTTGGTCGATCTGTTTGCGTGTTTTACTAACTACTTCCTCGATACGTGCTGGGTGGATTCTACCATCAGTTACTAATTTGTGCAACGATAATCGAGCTACTTCTCTACGAACGGCATCAAAACAACTTAAGATGATGGCGTCAGGAGTATCATCTACAATAATCTCTACCCCAGTCGCCGCTTCGATGGCGCGTATGTTACGCCCTTCGCGACCTATGATACGGCCTTTGACATCATCGCTTTCTAGGTTAAAGACAGAAACACAGTTCTCGACTGCTTCCTCAGTTCCAATACGCTGTATCGTGCTGATGATGATTTTACGTGCTTCTTGCTGTGCCGTAAGCTTAGCTTCTTCAATGGTGTCCTGTATGATGGACATCGCTTCCGCACGGGCCGTATCTTTTAAGGATTCCACCAATTGTTTTTTAGCATCTTCACCAGACATTCCACTCATGACCTCGAGTTGCTTGATCTGCTGGGAGTGGGTTTTATCTATTTCTTCCTGCTTTTTAGCAAAAGCTTCCCTTTTGTCATCCAGGTCCTTTTGCTTGCTTTCTAAGCTCTGGGTCAATCGTTTGTTTTGAGCGAGTTCATTGGAAACTTTGGACTCTTTGTCCTTTACTCGCTTCTCAGCATCGCTCATTTTCTTCTCTCGTTGCATGATTTCCTTTTCATGCTCTGATTTAAGTTGGATGAATTTTTCTTTTGCCCTGTAGGTCTTTTCAGATTTAATTTTCTCTCCTTGGGTCTCTGCATCTTTGATGAGCAAGGCTGATTCTTTTTTTGCATCAGCGATAAGTTGAGAAGCTTTTCCTTTCTCTACTATAGATTTTGCAATAAGAAAGCCTATTCCTAGGCCTATGATTAATGCGACGACCGCATATATGATTGTATTGGTATCCATGGTTTATATATATAAAAAACCTGCACAGGTTTGGGATTTGTATGAACTCCTTAAATAAAGTTTAAGGTTAACTGGCTGATCAAGGATCCGGCTCTAGGCACGGCTTGCTTTTACAACCACGACTCACCTTTTTTAAAGAATTATGTGTTGAGTTCACCAAAAAATGAAACAAGTGCAGGTAGTAATTGTTTGTATTTAAAGAACGTCTATGACAAGTGTTGCTTCAACAATTCATCCAGTACCTGCAGCCGGTCCTGAACTTCTTGATGGTCGTCACTCTTGTCGATACTATGTTGCTCAGATCGTGCAGCAAACTGCAACGCGCACATGGCCAGGACATCCTGTTTATCACGCACGGCATAGCTTTGTTCCAGTTGTTTGATCATATCCTGGATATTTTTTGCGGCCTTACGTAATCCCTCTTCTCGAGAAGGTTCAATAGTCAAAGGATAAACCCTATCTGCAATCGATATTTTTATTTTGAGCTTATCTTCCAAACTATGCTAATTGTGCAATACACTGATCGATCTCTCTAACAAGCGCATTGATCTTGAGTTTCGTTTTTGTTTTGTAATCATCACTACCTAGCATTGCATTTGCCGTTTTGAGGGCAACCATACTCTCGGCTCCACTCTTTATAGCTTCTTGCGCTTCCTCGATTTCCTTTTCCAAACTATCAATTACCTGCTGGTTCTTCATAACTTCTTCCTGTAAACGCAAGTTTTCATCAATCAAAGCGTTGATCCTTAGTTCAATTTGATCTATCTGGCTCAAAAGCTTTGACATAGCAGCAAAATTAATGCAGTGCAAACAAAATTAGGATTCCCTAGAGATAAATCAAATATTTATGGAACAAACTTTGAAAACCTTTTTGAGGAGCACCTCGACTCTTATATCTTTAGATCATGCATAGAACATATTACGTCTTACTAGTTTTGGGTTTGTTTTTAGTTCGCTTTGGCGAAAGCCAAACCCTTCAAAATCTCCCACAGGATTATTTTCAGAGTCCGTTGGACATTGAATTGAAACTGAGCGGGTCTTTTGGCGAATTGAGATCCAACCATTTTCACAGTGGTCTGGATATAAAAACCAATCAACAAACCGGCGCCAAAGTATATGCAGCCGCTTCTGGTTATGTGAGCCGCATCAAGCTGGAACATTATGGCTATGGAAAGGCCTTGTACATTACACACCCTAACGGCTACACTACCGTTTATGCGCACCTAGAAAAATTTGCTCCCAGAATTGAAGAGTACGTGAAAAGTCGACAGTATGAAGGCGAGACCTATGAGATCCAATTGTATCCCAATGATCTAGAATTAAGAGTAGATCAAGGAGAAGTGGTGGCTTACAGCGGCAATACGGGCGGTAGTGGTGGCCCACACCTGCATTTTGAGATACGTGATGCGGACGCTCACCCCATCAACCCGCTATTGTTTGGAGTTCAAATTCCCGATTCCAGACTGCCGTTGGTAAAGCAAGTAAAAGCCTATCCGCTGGATGAGGAGTCTACCATTAACGGTAAAAATGAAGCTCAGGTATTGCGACTTATTCCTGTAGGAGTGGGGAAATTTAAGGTGGAGCCTTTTTCTGCTTACGGTGAAATAGGCATAGGCGTCAATACAAACGACCAGATGGATGCCGGAAGCAATCAAAATGGGGTTTACGGCATTAAAACTTTTTTCAACGGAAAGCCCAGTTTTGAGATGACCTTTGATAGCTTCTCATTTGATGAGACGCGGTACATCAATCAAATGATTGATTATGAGCATTTCCAAAAAAACAAAAGCCGCATTTCCAAACTGTTCATACCGGATGGAAGCCCGTTGAGTATGTACAGAGAAACCACAAATAACGGGAAGCTTACTCTTGTTGATGAAGGATCCAAGCACATTTATAAAGTCGCTATTACCGACTACGATGGGAACACGAGCGAGATCACCATGGACATCACCAACGATTCCAAAAGTGATAACCTGGTACCCTTTGACCCAAAGAATGCGATGCTTGTTGCTCATAACGAAACCTTCAGTACCACCCAGGGATCCTTTACACTCACCATTCCAAGTGAATCTTTATATGAAGATACGTTCTTGAACATTAGTGAAAATGCAGATGTACTGAAAGTCCATGAAGACGTAGTGCCCTTGCATAAAAACATGATCATCAATTATGACATGAAAAGCAAATTGGGCGACGATATGAACAAATACTACATAGCTAGAATTACCCCCTGGGGCGCTGCGTATCATACCCCTTCCAGTTTAAAAGGAACCACGCTCACCGCTTTTACAAGAACATTGGGCACCTATGCGATTCGGAAGGATACCAATCCACCTTCTATAGTTCCCGTAAACTTCAAAAATGGGCAGTGGCTCAGTAAAAACAAGACATTGACTCTTAAGATCAATGATAAGGAAACAGGAGTAGCCGCCTATAGAGCTACCGTCAACGGCAAGTTCATACTGATGGAATACGATTATAAGACCAACTTGATCACTCACGATTTTAGCGATGGTATTGTTACAGATACTGAAAATGAACTGATTGTGATCGTTACTGACAATGTTGGAAATAGCACTAAATTTGAAGCCAACTTCCAACGTAAGGAATAACCAGCTGCATTGAAACAATTTTTATTTCTTATTCTTTTCGCTGTAAGTGCAACGCTATACGCCCAGCAAGCCACCATTCAAGGTGTGGTGCTTAATGAGCAGCAACAACCTGTACCTAATGTCAATGTTTCCATACTAGGCACCTTATTGGGGACGACCAGCAATTCCAACGGGTATTATGAACTTAAAGTTCCAGCCAATACCTTTTTAGACCTGCAATTTTCTAATCTGACCTATCAGCCCGTTAGGATTAAGAACCTGATGCTTAAAAGTATAGAGGTAATAGAGATCAATCCCGTACTCAAGATCAATGTAGAACAGATTGCCACGGTTACCGTCAATACTACCTCTAATAGAGAATTTGCTGGCGTCACGGTGATCGACCCACAATTGATACGTAAGATTCCCGGTGCGCAGCCTGGAGTTGAAAATATATTGATGTCGCTTCCCGGCGTCAACAACAATAATGAGTTGAGCACCCAATATGCTGTGCGTGGCGGCAATTATGATGAAAATCTGGTCTACATCAATGAAATCGAGGTCTACCGCCCGTTTTTGATACGCAGCGGCCAGCAGGAAGGGTTGAGTGTGGTAAATACAGATTTAGTGCGCAGTGTGGATTTTTCGGCAGGTGGATTTCAGGCAAAATATGGGGACAAACTCAGTTCCGTTTTAGACATTGAGTACCGCCGCCCTACTGATTTCAGTGCAGGTATTGACGCGAGTTTACTGGGTGGCAGTGCCTTTGTTGAGGGTACCGCTTTCGCGAAAGCGATGACCGCCACAGCCGGAATACGTTATAGGGACAACAGTCTATTTATCAACTCTAGGGAAACCCAATCCAACGCCGTCCCAAGGTTCTATGACGCACAGACCTACATTACCTATCGGTTGACTCCAAAGTTGGAGCTGGCATTCCTAGGCAATATTTCCGTCAACAGTTATGACTTTGAGCCAGAAGACCGGCAGACGAATTTTGGAACCATTCAGGAACCCATTGCAGTGGTAATTGATTATGAAGGTCAAGAAGAAGATCAATATGAAACTTATTTTGGAGCGCTTAAGGCCAGTTATGATGTCAACGATCAACTGAACCTGCGATTTATCGCCAGTACGTATTTGCCCCAAGAGCAAGAGCATTATGATATTCTTGCCAGATATGGAATAGGAAGCCCCAACACAGATATAGGAAGTCGGGATTTTGGGCAGGTGGATTTTGTGACGGGAATCGGGTCAGAATTGGAGCACGGTCGCAACGACCTGGATGCGTTGATCGCTACGGTGGAACATCGAGGGACTTACGTTTTTAAGAAAGAGGATAATTCTAATGATCAATTGGAATGGGGACTCAAATATAATGTAGAAGATATACGCGATCGCGTCAGGGAATATACGGTAGTGGATAGTGCGGGCTTCAATGTGCGGCCGCCGGGAGGGGGTTTCAGAAATGACGAACCTTACACTCCATTTACCTCACCACTAGTTCCTTTTACTTCTATTAGAGCTAATAACGAGGTTCAAATCCAGCGCCTGCAAGCTTATGCGCAATACAGCAGTAGAGGTTATTGGGGCGATAGTGAGGTTTTTTGGAATCTAGGGGGACGGGTCCACAATTGGACAGTTTCTGGGAACGCTTTTGAAAATTCTACGCAAACGGTAGTTTCTCCACGAGGACAGCTGGCCATAAAACCCTACTGGCAACAAACCGATATGCTGTTCCGACTTTCTACTGGATTGTATTACCAACCCCCATTTTATCGCGAATTAAGGGATGAAAACGGTACGGTAGTACCAGATGTGAAAGCGCAACGTTCCTTTCATTTAGTTCTAGGGAACGACTGGAGTTTTACCATGAACGACCGTCCATTTAAATTAACAAGCGAGGCGTATTATAAAAACCTGAGCGATGTCAATACCTACACCTTAGAAAATGTGCGCATACGTTATCGGGCAAATAATGATGCAAAAGCCTATGCTTACGGTTTTGACCTTAGGTTGAATGGAGAATTTATAAAAGGTACAGAAAGCTGGATATCTGCCGGGTATTTGAAGACGGAAGAAAACCTTAACGATCGTGGATTCATCTCCAGACCAACAGATCAGCGATTGAAATTTGCGATGCTGTTTCAGGATTATGTGCCTAACATGCCGCAACTGCGCATGTATTTAAATTTAGTCTACAATACGGGACTGCCAGGAGGTTCACCCAACTATGCAGATCCCTATGATTTCCAATTCCGTTTGCGGGACTACCGTCGGGCAGACCTAGGGATCAATTATGTATTTAAGGATGATAAGAATGAAAGCAAGACATTTGCGAACTTTGAGGAATTCTATATAGGTGCTGAGATCTATAATATTTTTGACAACCAAAACAGCATTACGAACATCTGGGTGCGCGACATAGCTGCCAACCGGCAAATTGCGATCCCTAATTTTTTGACTCCACGCGTGTTGAATTTTAGAGTTGTGGCAAGGTTTTAGAGAGCGTCCAGATACTCTTTCAAAACCTCTACCACATAATCCAATTCTTCTTTGGTATTATAAATGGAGAAACTAAATCTCAAGCTGGGCTTGTCCAGATCCTCGTCGGTCAATACCTGTGAAAGTACATGAGATCCTTTTTGGCTGCCGCTTTGGCAAGCGCTGCCTTTAGAGCAGGCAATACCTTTCAGATCAAGTGTAAATAAGAGCATGGCCGCTTTATCAGCTGGACATGGCAAGCATACGTTAAGCAGGGTATAGGTCGAATGGTTCAAATCCCCACAGGTTCCATTGAACTTGATGCTATCGATTTTCGCCTCGAGCTGGTTTTTAAAATATTCCTTCAACCCTTTAACATAGGCCCGGTCTTCTTCTAAATGATCATAGGCCATCTGCATCGCCAGGTCCATCCCTACGATATTGTGCACGCTTTCTGTACCTGCCCTGATACCGCGCTCTTGAGAACCTCCCAAAATTAGGGGCTTCAGTCCGGTTCCTTTTCTTACAAAAGCAAAACCTACCCCCTTAGGACCGTGAAATTTATGTGCACTTACTGCGGTAAAATCCACTAGGGTCGTGCTAAGGTCCATTTCATAGTGACCTATGGACTGCACGCAATCGCTGTGAAACAAGGCATTGTATTTTTTACACAATGCTGCTACTCTATCTATATCCAGTCGATTTCCTATCTCGTTATTGATATGCATCAATGAAACCAGCGTCTTCTGGCCTGATGCCTGTAGCAATTTTTCTAAGTGAAGGTAGTCTGGAGTACCGCATTCTTGAAGTTTCACATGATCTACTTGAGTGCCGTACTTCTCCTTGCAATGATCCACTATGTAAACCACCGCATGGTGCTCAATGCCTGTAGTAATAATGCGTTCTACCTTCAAGTCTCGAACACAACTGTGTATGGCAAGATTGTCGGCCTCTGTGCCGCCAGAGGTAAATATGATCTCTGCCGCGGTAACATTAAGCTGTTTTGCAATGTTCTTACGAGCAGTTTCAACTAGTGATTTGGCACTGCGCCCGTAACTGTGTGTGGAACTGGGGTTCCCGTGGAAATCAGAAAGTACCTCCACCATCCGGGTGACCACTTCAGGGCGCAACTGTGTAGTTGCAGCATTATCTAGATAGACTTGTTTCATGGTACAAAAATAAAATTTTCGTTCGCAATAAACGACATCGATTTCTTTATTATCATATACTACCTTTGTAGTATGAAAAAGTTGATCTACATATTTTTGGTACTGAGCCTATCTGGTTGTGACGATGGGGAAATCATTGTTAATGACTTTAGTTTTGAGGGTATTGATGTAAAAGCCTGCCTGCCGGAAGCTTTAGAAGGAAATAGAACTTACGTTTTTTATAAAGTGGACAATAGGAGTTTTGAAAGCCTGAGCATTCAATTCACTACGAATAGCGAGATTTTCAATACAGATGGTATGTTCAACCCTATTCTATTAAACGCCTCAAATAAAGTAGAATATCGCAAATACAACAGCGCTCCTGGCGATAGCTATTTTTGTAGCATTGTTCCTCCCGTTGAACCTAGAGTCAACGACGTTCTTTCTTCAGAAGCTGGCAACCTGATCATCACGACTGAAAATGACGCATTGACAAGCATAATCGCACAAACCAATACAGAGCCCAACACGACGGATACAGACGGTGATGGTATTCCTAACAATCAAGAGCCCTTTGGCCAGGATACGGACGGCGACGGCATACCGGACAAAATAGATTTTGATGACGATGGCGATAATGTACCCACCATAGATGAAGGGACTGATGATAAAGACGGTGACGGTATTCCCAATTATCTGGATAACGATGATGATGGTGATGGTATTTTGACCATACAGGAAGACTTGAACGGTGATCTAGATCCTACCAACGATACTAACGGTACTACCCCCAATTATTTAAATTCAGCGGTAAGCACCGCTGCAAGCCCTGCTATTGATGTTTTTATAGATCACCGCTATGCAAGAAATGCCAGATTGACGATAAAGGTGGAAAACTTGATTTTGACTCGGGAAGGGGAAGAGGTTGTTTTTGACGAGTTCAATAATTTTGGTACTTATATAAGACCCGCCTATCAGGTACGTTTAACACCTACATTTGTGGTAGCAGCACCTAGCAACTAGTTTATTTAGGGTTTTGGAATAGGTACACCTCCGTGGCTCCCTTGCCGTACTTCTGATAGTCGGCATCGTAGTACTTCAGGTAATCGTAACGATCAAATAGAAATTCCAGTTCCTGACGCAAGACCCCTTCTCCTACGCCGTGGACAAATACCAATCTTGGAATATTATTGCGGTGCGCCCACTCAATCTTATCTCTAGCTGTATCTACTTGAAGGTTGAGCATGTCGTAATTATCCATGCCGCGCTGATTGTCGGTTAAATTGTGAATGTGTAGATCCACCTCAACCGCAGGAATAAATGCGGCTTGTTTACGTGATTGAATGCGACTTTTGGGTTTTTTGGGAGTGGGCTCACCCTTGGGTACCACGGCACTTACTTTGAAACGTTGGTCCAGTATAAGCTCATTTTCATGGAAGGTCAGGTCTATGTCATCGTTTGTAGTGATGGTTATTTGGTTCGCTTTCGCGAAAGCGACCACACCACGCAAATCATCGTCAAGCACCAGCACTCGATCTCCTATTTTGAACTTACTACTCATCCAGATGGTCGTCTTTATGTGCCGCCCAATGTTTGCTCGCTCTATAAGCACCTATCATTAAAACCAGTAACCCGATTATTTGCGTATATACACTGGCAGCTGTAACGGTCAGAGAATAAACGAGTAAGCCACCCCCTATGAGGACTAAAAAACCGTTAAAAAGTTGTTTTGATGATTCGTTCACCGAATTTATATGTATTTTAACGGCATTAATAAAAGCCGTTACCATTGTAGGCCAAAATTAACCATATTACTCCAGCAAAGAGTATATTTTTGTAACAAGTAGATCATTTTTCATATGAAAAAAATTACCCTTTTAATCGCAGCCCTGAGCATGGGATCCACTGGCATGGCTCAAGTGCATGTCATCAATGAAGCCTTCATTTACTCAAAGGGTACTGATATTTTCATTACAGAGGAGTTGGAGTTGAAAGATCCTGCTTCTTCCTTCTATTTAAGAGAAGGTGCTGCGGCAGATGGAGATGGCAATGGAAGAATTGCGCAACTTATACAAGAAAACCCAGCAAGTTTAAATACCGGTCTTGGCGTTTTTTCAGTATTTCAGGAAGGATTAGCAGACAATTTTACTTACAATTATTGGTCCTCCCCTGTTAGCGTTCCCAATGCAACCACTGGTAATAGCGGCTTTTCTTATACGCAGCTTTATTTTCCAACTTTAATGGAGACTTTTGATTTCGAAACTGACTTTGTTATTGACGCTCAACAGGCTACCTATTTATCCTCAAACATTAAAGATGGTAAAACAGATGAACAAAATTTTGATAACCTTTCAGACCCTATTAATCCTAAGGATCCCCTAGTAATTCAACCTTTAAAAATAGCTAAGCGCTGGTTGTACAGCTATAAAAGTGCTGACCCAACAGATGCTTCTGGTGTGACCGGTGGTGGTTATTTTGGTTGGAAAAGCTTTCAAAAAGACAGCGACTTAGTCGCACCTGGATATGGTTTCACCATGAAGGGAGTGGGATTAACCGCAGGGCCTAACCTGATTCAAAACTCCAATGGAGCTATTGGACAACGATATGACTTTAGAGGTATTCCCAATAATGGTAATTTTTCAGTTTCAGTAAAAAATGGAGATTTTTCACTTGTAGGAAATCCTTATCCGTCCGCATTGGATCTTAAGAAATTTATGCAAGATAACGCAGGGTTAATTGATGGTCAGTTATTCTTTTGGGACTCTGCACCTACCACGCACATTCTTCAAGAATACTTAGGTGGTTATGGAACGTATTCCCCACAATTGGACGATGCCTCCAACGGCTATTATGTGGATGCCGTTTTTCGTAAATACGATTCACAAGGTGTCTTAATTCCAGGAAGTGGAGGTACTGATGGTGGGCTTTCCGGACCAGTGGGTGATCCTAGCAATATCTCAAGAAGATATGCGGCAATAGGCCAAGGTTTTGTCATACAGCGCACCCTAGATGATCCTGAGACGGCAGATATTGATGAAGGCTTTACCAGCGCAGATGGCCTCATAGGCACGCTTACTTTTAGAAACAGCCAACGGGTGTTCCAAAATGAAAATGGTGTTTCCAGCTTGTTCAAATCAGCGCCTGGCTCTGGAAATGATCGAGCCATAGACGTGAATGCTAAAGACGTAAAACCCGCAATGAGTTTTGAAGTCTTGATCAATAATCAATTTAGTAGAAACATGATCGTGGCATTTGCTGATAGCTCCACAAAAAATTGGGACTGGGGTATGGATGCGAGCAATGCAGCAAATAGAACTTCAAATGATGCTTATATGCCCATTGATGGCAACCAGGCATTGATACAGGTGTTGCCCTATGATGAGTCTGAAACTATCATTCCCGTAGTTTTCAAATCTGCCAGCAATCAATCTTCCTTTGATATACACATCAACGGGTTAGAAAATTTTTCCCCTGGAAACGTTTTCATTCACGACAAAGAAACCAAAACCTACCACGATATACTTAACGGCAGCCATACCATCCAAACTGGAAAAGGGGATACTAAAGACCGTTACGAAATTGTATTCCAAGAAAAAACTACCTTAAGTACTGGTGAAGTTGCTCTAGAGGAAGGATTCAATATCTTCCAGAATAATGAGAAAAGCCTCCTTACGGTGCGCAATACAAATATGAAGGATGTAGCTACTATCTCCATTTATGATTTAGCCGGAAGACAAGTAATTACCTCAAATCCTAAAGACGTTAGCGCAGACTACACCTTTAATACCAGCGCTTATGCTGCTGGAATCTACATCGTGAAAGTATCCACAACAGATGATTTAGAGGTTGCTAGAAAAGTGATTATTTCAAATTAATGTAAATGAGTCAATTCATGGAAGACAGCTGGATGCTGCCATGTTTTACTAAGAAAATAATAGGGATGGACTGTCCTGGATGTGGTATCCAGCGGTCCATTTCACTTTTGTTTCAGGGGGATATTGTCAATTCTTTTTTGATGTATCCTGCATTGATTCCCATAATTTTTCTATTAGGTTTCCTTATTTTTGATATGTTTGTGACTGTAAGGAATGGAGAGCAACTAAAGTTATGGGGAACCATAATCGCAATTGGAACCATTCTTACCAGTTACATCATCAAACTAACCTTAACTTAAAACGAGTACTATGCAAAAATTAAACACTACCGTAGTCTACATACTATCCATCGTCGGATTTTTATGTTGCTGCTTTTGGGGAATCGGATTTGTCGCTTCTATTATTGCCTTTGTGATTGCCACCAATGAATTGAAAAAATACGCACAAAATCCTGAGATGTATTCTAACGGCAAGGCCATGAAAACTGCCAGGACTGTTGCGCTAGTCGCATTGATCGTTTCTGGATTGATGGCTGCATATACAGCTTATCAATACGTTGTTCTTTCTGAAGAAGAGCGTATGGAACAGACGTTGGAAATGATGGAATCTTTAGGGGTACCACAGGATGTGATCGATCAAACCAGAGCAAGCGCTGAAGCTCAATCGGAAGACTGATCCAAATGATTCTTTAATTTAAAAGGGAAAGCTAACGCTTTCCCTTTTTTTATTATAATCGATTTAAGAATTCTATTCGAACTCCTTAAGCGTTTTGATAATGATGGCAATACATTCATCCAATTGCTCCATGGTCATGACCAATGGCGGTGCGAACCGAATAATGTTTCCATGTGTTGGTTTTGCGAGCAATCCATGATCCCGCAATCGCAGGCAAATGTTCCAAGCCGTATCTCCTTCTTCAGAATCATTGATCACTATGGCATTGAGCAATCCGCGACCGCGTACTAAGACTACCGTATCTGTGCTCTCAATATATTCGTTGATTTTCTTGCGGAAATGATTTCCTAGTTTCCTAGCATTTTGTGCTAGAGACTCTTCCTTTACCACATCCAACGCTGCCATGGCGACTACAGCAGCCACTGGATTCCCGCCAAAAGTACTTCCATGCTGTCCAGGGTGAATCACATTCATGACCGCATCATCAGCTAATACAGCACTAACTGGATAAGCTCCACCAGACAAGGCTTTTCCTAAGATCAACACGTCTGGTCTAGAATAGGTTTCCTGACGTTCACAATGCGCTTGACAATCACATTTTCCACAAACAGCTAGCAAGGCTCCTGTTCTTGCAATACCGGTCTGGATCTCATCTGCTATAAATAGGACATTGTTTTTTGTACACAATTCTTTCGCTTTGCGCATGTAATCGTCGCTAGGGGTGTAAACACCTGCTTCACCTTGAATAGGCTCTACTAGAAAACCTGCAACATTATCGTGTTGCAATGCTTTTTCTAGAGCTTCCACATCGTCATAAGGTATTTTTATAAATCCTGGAGTGTAAGGTCCAAAGTTCTTACGGGCGTTTTCGTCATTGGAAAATGAGATGATTGTCGTGGTACGACCGTGAAAATTATTGTCGCAAACGATGATTTGGGCATCCTTTTCTTCTACTCCTTTTTTCTCATAGGCCCACTTACGAGCTATTTTGATCGCAGTCTCCACAGCCTCGGCACCTGTGTTCATTGGGAGCACCTTATCAAATTGGAAATATTCTGTAATGTATTTATTGAAAGCTCCCAGCTTATCGTTATGAAAAGCTCTAGAAGTAAGGGTCAGCGTCTTTGCTTGCTCATTCATCGCATCAATAATAGCAGGATGGCAATGCCCCTGGTTGACGGCACTGTAGGCGCTCAAGAAGTCATAATACCGTTTACCATCAACATCCCAGACATAAACGCCGTCGCCTCGTTCTAATACCACTGGTAATGGATGGTAGTTATGAGCACCATGGGCTTCTTCTGTTTCTATAAATTGCTGTGATTTATTGGACTCTACTATATTCATTCAACTGGTTTTTTTCGTTATTGGCAAATTACGAAATCAGTCAGGCATTTTTCCTTAAGTTGGGTTAATTCTCTTGTGGTGGGGTCTTGAAAATTATGTCTATAACACGTTAAGATCTTGCCGTTTCCCTTAATTTTGACGCTTATGTCCAAACGAAGAAAAAGAGCCCAGCAAACTTTTGAAAATGTACCGGTAGTCGACGCAGGTGCACGTGGTAAAAGCGTTGCCAAAACTCCTGACGGAGCCGTTATTTTCCTCACTGATGCCGTACCTGGTGATGTGGTGGATATCACTACCTACAAAAAGAGAAAATCCTTCTATGAAGGAAAAGTGACTAAATTCCATACTTTATCTGAACGCCGCACCACGCCGGTTTGCAAACACTACAATACCTGCGGTGGTTGTAAGTGGCAAGAAATGGCCTATGAAAGCCAGTTGTATTTTAAGCAAAAGGAAGTGACAGAGAACCTGACCAGAATAGGTCATCTGGAATTGCCTGAAATGACGCCTATAAAGGGCAGCGCACAGCAGTATTATTACCGCAATAAAATGGAATTCAGCTTCTCGTCAAATCGCTGGTTAACTTTGGAAGAAATACAGTCTGATGTTCAGCTGGACGATGATGATAAAAAAGCATTAGGATTCCATATTCCGGGAATGTGGGACAAGATTTTACACCTGGATGAATGTCACTTGCACCCAGCTATTGGTGAGCAGATTCGTTTGAGTGTCCACGCTTTCGCGAAAGCGGAACACCTATCCTATTTCTCCCCTAGAGAAAAAACCGGAACCTTGAGAACTTTAATGCTACGTATGTCGAGTGCGGGCGAAGTGATGGTCGTTATTCAATTTTTTCAGGACCACGAAGCGCATCGCATCGCGTTGCTGGAGCACCTGAAGGAAAACTTCCCGCAAATCACTTCCCTGCAGTACATCATCAACGAGAAAGCGAACGATACCATATACGATCAAGAGGTGGTACTGTACGATGGTGTCGATCATATCATGGAAAAAATGGAGGGTCTTCAATTCAAGATCAGTGCTAAGTCTTTTTATCAGACCAATAGTGCACAAGCCTACGAGCTTTATAAAATTACCAGAGATTTTGCTGGGTTGGACGGCAGTCAGACTGTTTATGATTTGTATACAGGAACCGGAACTATCGCTCAATTTGTCGCTGGACAGGCGGCTAAGGTGGTGGGAATTGAATCTGTTCCACAAGCTATTGAAGACGCTCAAGCAAACGCGCTACTCAACAAAGTAACTAATGCAGAGTTTTATGTAGGCGATATGAAAGAAGTTTTTACCTCTGATTTTATAGAAGCACACGGTAAACCTGATGTAGTGATTACAGACCCGCCACGCGATGGCATGCATAAAGACGTGGTAGCCCAATTGGTAACCCTATCGGCTCCTAGAATTGTATATGTGAGTTGCAACAGTGCAACACAAGCACGCGATCTTGCGTTATTAGACTCCCATTACAAAGTTGTACGTGTACAACCCGTGGATATGTTTCCACAAACCCACCACGTGGAAAACGTGGTACTTTTGGAATTGAAATAAAAACTTGATGAAGAATTATTTTGCCCTTTTATTACTGGTGACCGTACTTTACTCCTGTAAAGAAGATGTGGAAACCGCAAATCTAGAATCAGAAAAGACGACCATTATTGCCGGAAAGGTGACTCTTGCAGATTCAGTAGCAATAGATAAGTTGACGGTATACCTCTATGATTATTTGGCCACTGATTACCATGAGTATTCAGGGGACCTCTCAACAGACGGTAGTTTTAGAATAGAAATTCCAATGGCCCATCCTGCGGAAATGACTCTAGTTGCAAATACTCCCTTCAGCCTGATTGCCGTGCCTGGTGACTCCATCCATGTGGCCTTTAGCGCGTCGTCCGATAATTCATCTACTTCCAAAACTGTCTATACCTTCACTGGAGACCGCAGTGAGACCAATAATAGATTGATGGAATACAATGAGCAATTCCCATTGGACCTGCAGCGATTCTATGATTCTGAAGAAGCAACAGCCTTACAGGAGTTTTTGACCTATGCTGATGATAGTCAAGAAACGCTCGAAGACTTCAATTCAAATTTCATAAAGGAATCTGATGAACAAATGCTTGTAGATTACATCAAAGCACAAGAAAAATATTATTTGCCTACTACCCGGCTAGATTTTGCGAACTATCGCAGTTACTACGGTTTAGAATCTCCAGATGCGAACGGCGGCTATTATGATTTTGTAGAAGACATCCCTTCCATGAAAACCAAAGATTTAGTCAACACCGGTACGGTACAACGGTTGATCTATAACCTTACCTATCATTTGCGCAGCCTGGCCCGTGCCACGGCGGGCGAGGGAATGGACGGTGATGACGCCATGGATATCAAGGCTATAGAAATAGCTACGGCTGGGGAAAACGAGGGAATGCTGTACGATTATGTGATTCACGATTTAGTCTACAACAGTTTAAGCGATCATAACCTTGCTGTTTATGAAAAATCCATGGAGCTAATAGAAAACAGTGTAGTGAACACCACCATCAAAACTTCTATTACCGCAAAATACGAGGAAGAAAAAGCGCTGCTCAAATCTCCAGAACTTCCTGAAGGTGCCGAATTACTAACTTTTGAATCCCAAAACCCAGAGAATTACCTGGATGAGATCATAGTGAATGCCAATGGAAAAGTCATTTACATCGACAACTGGGCCACCTGGTGCGGACCTTGCAAGGTAGAATTTAAGGAAGCCTCGCCACAACTTCATGAGAAATTTAAGGAGGATGTAGAGTTCGTCTATTTTTGTCACAATAGTGAAAGGCAAGCCTACATCCCGTCCATTGCCCAGTTCCAAATAAAGGGGAAACATTATTTTCTAGAACCCGCAGCTAGCGAGATCATTGCTAGACAAATCAACCTAGAAGGGTTTCCTACCTATACGATCATCAACAAAGAAGGAAAAGTGGTACAATCAGATTACATCCATAGACCTAGCTATCCACCTACTACAGACTTGCTCACAAAACTCGTGAATGAATAGAATCTCGTTTCTACTTCTCGTATGTACCCTACTCTTCTTGATTTCATCTTGTGAGAAGGACGACCTCTGTATTCCAGAAGAGGCGGCAACACCGCGTTTGATCATCATATTTACAGATAGGAACAATGAATTGATACGCAAGCCTGTAGAAAGCCTTCAAGTGATCGAACGAGATAGTGAGACTCCAGCACCCTTAAATGAGATGGGAGCACAGACCTTAACAGCAGTAGACTCTATTGCCATCCCACTGCGTATAGAATCTGGAACCACTCAATACTTTTTCCAAAGAACCCTTAATGGGACTCAAAACCGCGATGCGATCAACTTCAGTTACACGGTTGGAGAAGAATATATCAATCGCGCCTGTGGATTCAAAGCCATTTATACAAACCTAAGCGCGGAGCAAGAAGCAGAAACCCCTCCGGAACAATGGATACGCGTAGTAAACGTCAGAAATCCTAGTGTAACCTCTAATCAAGACATTCATGTGGAGATACGTCACTAGCCTGTTGTGCTTATTCGTTGTCGCAGGGTCTGCACTAGGTCAAACCGCAGATACCGCTGTGGCAAACGACACGATTACCTATGAGAAAACCTATGGGTTGCGACTGGGTATCGATCTAGCGAGTATTGCACGAACGGCCTTGGACAATGAATACACGGGCTTCCAGATCATGGGCGATTATCGACTGACTGAGGATTGGTATATCGCAGGAGAATTAGGTACAGAAAGCATCGACCGGGAGACGAATCAGATTGATTTTGAAACCAGCGGTTCCTTTCTCAAAGCTGGTGCTGATTACAATTTCTACGGCAACTGGCTGGATCTTGATAATATGATCTATGCTGGATTTCGCGCCGGTGCCAGTAATTATTCACAAACGCTCGACAGGTTTGACTACTATCAGGATAATGATTTTTTCCAACCAGCAAGTCAGTTTCCAGGTCTGAAAACAACTGGTTTGACCTCTATCTGGGCGGAAGTTCAGGCAGGATTGAAGGTGGAAGTGTTGAACAACATTTACATGACCTTGAACGTGCAATTAAAAGTAATGGTGTCAGAAGATCAACCTGAAGGATTTGACAGTCTGTATGTCCCTGGATTCGGACGTACGTATGATACCAATGCGATAGGAGTTGGGTATTCCTACGGCATTAGCTACCGCATTCCCTTTTACAAAAAATAAACTTTTAAGGTTTCCGCTTTCGCGAAAGCGAACTAAAAAAGCCTTCTCTGCTAGGAAAAGGCTTTATAAAAATGGGAAGTACCTCGCTATTCCTCTTCGTCAGTCAAGGTGCCCAACAGGTCATTTTCCTGGAGGATGTTGTACCACTGTACTACTTTTTTAATATCACTAGCATAAACGCGCTCTTCATCATATTCTGGAAGGACATCGTTGAAGTAGTTTGCTAATTCGTTTTTATCTGCCTTATGGCTTATGGCCGCGCCACTATTTTCCTTGCTCGCGATCTTACTAAACACTTCTTTTAAAGGCATTTCTGCCTCATAAGTGTAAATGGAGATATCCTTCAATACGCTCACGTTTTGGCTCATTCCTATGATCGATGTTTTCTTATCGATCAAAGATTCTACTACAAAACCACTGCGTGCCTTTGTTTTCAATTTGTACAATCCTGGTTTTCCTGTGATGGACAAAATGCTGTCTAAACTCATAAGTATTTTTTAAAGCGGTGGCAAATATATAAAACCGCTGTTATCTGCGTCCTTTTACATCAGGAAAACGCATGCGGTAATCCACATTCGTCTTTCCTTTTGAAATGTTGTTCAATTTATTTTTGATCAAACGCTTTTTGAGACTAGAAATTTTATCTGTAAACAAGATTCCCTCAATATGATCGTATTCATGCTGTATCACTCTTGCAATCAACCCATCAAAGGTGTTTGTATGCGCTACAAAATTCTCATCCTGATAGGAAATCGTTACCTTCTCCGGACGAAAAACGTCCTCCCTGACGTTGGGAATGCTCAGACAACCTTCATTAAAGGCCCACTCATCGCCGGTTTCTTCGACAACCTCTGCATTGATAAAGGTCTGCTTGAACCCGGCCAATTCCTTTTGTTCTTCTTCAGAATATTCTGGATCCTCACTAAAAGGCTCTGTATCCACCATAAACATACGTATGGGAAGACCTACCTGTGGCGCTGCCAGTCCTACACCAGCTGCATTATACATGGTTTCCCACATGTTGTCAATAATTTCTTTCAACCTGGGATAGTCTTTAGAAACTGCTTCCGCTTCTTTTCTCAATACGGGATCGCCGTAAGCTACAATAGGTAAGATCATTTAAAATGAAATTTGTTTATTAATAGGGTTTTCGGTCCATAAAGGACTGTAAAATAATAGTCGCGGCAATTTCATCCACTAAGGCTTTGTTGCGTCGTTGCCTTTTGTTAAGACCACTATCAATCATGGTTTGAAAGGCCATTTTAGAAGTAAACCTCTCGTCCACCCTTTCTATGTTGATCGCGGGATATTGAATTTGTAATGCATTTGCAAAAGCGGTAATCACACCACCCAACTCACTATCTGTATAATCCATTTGTTTGGGCTCTCCTACCACGATCGTATCCACTGGTTCTTTGTTCAAATAGTCCTTTAACCATGCTCCCAACACTTTAGTCTCCACAGTACACAGTCCAGAGGCAATGATCTTCATGGGATCAGTCACGGCAATGCCGGTTCTCTTTTTTCCATAATCGATAGCCATTATACGCCCCATAGGCTGCAAAAATAGGAATAAAGAGGCAGTCTGCACCTAGAAAGCACAAGTGGTTAAAATTAATGGTTTGCATTGCATTTTAAGGTTTTATCTTTGAGCATCTAAACACAGTACATTGGAACAAATTAAGAACGTTATAGAAAATGCTTGGGAAGACCGCAGTTTGCTGGAAAACAAGGTGACTCAGGACGCTATACGCAATATCATTGACCTGCTGGACAACGGTGAATTGCGGGTGGCAGAGCCTACTGAAAATGGATGGCAAGTTAACGAGTGGGTCAAAAAAGCGGTAGTCCTTTACTTCCCCATTCAAAAGATGGAAACCCTGGAATGTGGGCCACTAGAATTCCACGATAAAATACCGTTAAAGCGAGGCTATAAAGAACGCGGGATACGGGTGGTTCCCCACGCTGTTGCCCGTCATGGCGCCTATATCTCCAAAGGCGTTATTTTAATGCCTAGTTATGTAAACATTGGTGCTTATATCGATGAAGGCACCATGGTGGACACCTGGGCCACCGTAGGTAGTTGTGCCCAGATAGGTACAAATGTTCATTTGAGTGGTGGTGTAGGAATAGGTGGTGTATTGGAACCTTTACAGGCTTCCCCAGTAATTATTGAAGACAATGCCTTCATAGGTTCGAGATGCATAGTCGTGGAAGGCGTTCGAGTGGAAAGAGAAGCCGTTTTAGGCGCTAACGTTGTATTGACTGCCAGTACTAAGATTATCGATGTAACCGGCGATGAGCCTAAGGAAATGAAGGGAATCGTTCCTGCCAGATCTGTTGTCATCCCTGGAAGTTATGCTAAAAAGTTTGCTGCTGGAACCTACAATGTCCCCTGTGCTCTGATCATTGGAACTCGTAAAGAGAGTACCAACAAGAAAACATCGCTCAACGATGCGTTGAGAGAGTACAATGTAGCGGTGTAGTTACAGCCCCAGACTTTTCTTAAATCTTTTCTTGGAGATTTTACGGCGTTGAAAATCCCGAATGTACTGGGACAACAGTTTATAGGTGATCTGTGGATCGCTTCCATAAAGTCTAGAATACTCCTGTGCCATCACTTTTTGCATGTGCTTGGAAAGCCATAATCGCTGAAAGTTTTTGAGACGTTCTTCCATAGAAAGCTCCTTGAATTCCATACGGTTTAAGTCTACTAAGTAAAATTCATAAGTGCCTGCCTGCCTCTTTATTAAGGTATTTCCTGGAGAGTGATCCTTGAAAAGAACCTTATTTTCATGCATCTTAAAAGTAAATGCGGTAAATGCTCGTAATAAGTCGTCGCGATCAAGGATATCCAGATCATGGATCAATTCCCTGAAGGTGAAATCAGGCTCTACATATTCGCTTATGTAACTGGAATCTCCTAAAACCGCTCCTTTTTCTAAAGTAAAAGCTACTGGATAAGGTGTTTGTATACCGGCTTCCAATAGTTGCAAGGCATATTTGAACGAACGTTCTGCTTTTGATGGCTTGACAGAGTACCACAGCCGTTTTGCAATCGAGGGTTTCCTGAATAGTTTGACAACCATTTGTTGTTCGCTTTCGCGAAAGCGAACCAATCTCACCTCATTGCGGCCCCCTTGAAGAAGCACTCCTGAGCCCGCTCTGGCAGATTGAAGAACTTTCAGGACTTGCTCTTGCAAATAGTTATATTTTTGTGACAGTACAATTTGATCCATGAAGAATTATAAGGTGTTAATCATTCAAAATAAACGTATAGGGGACGTTCTGTTGAGTTCTATTATCGCTACCAACATCAAAAATAACGTAGAGAATTGTACCATTCATTTTTTTTGCTACGACTATGCTGCTGCCGTATTAGAAAACAATTCAAATATCGATAAGATAATCACAGTAGGAGCCGCAGAACTTAAAAAAATTCCAATCCTGTTGAAGTACTGCAGGCAGATCAGAAAGGAACAGTACGATTTAATCATCGATCCCTATTCAAAGTTTCAAAGCAAACTCATGTGCTTTTTGTCCGGTGCGCCCAAAAGAGTAGGGAATGTAAGGCACGGAAAAAGAATGTTTTGGAAACCCTACACGCACCCGGTACAATTTCAAAAACAGGCTTTACTACCTTGCGGTAAATCCATTGAAGATCGAGTGGCGCTTGTTGATGCTGTAGTGCCGTTGCATAAAAAATACTATGAGCCCAAAATTGAGCTAACACCTGAAGAACTCAACTATAAGCTGCCAGCAGGCTCTCTTTATATCATGATCACCGTTCTGGGGAGTGTACCCAGCAAATCTTTACCTGCAACGACCATGGCTGCCCTAATTGATAGAATCGCGCAGCATTATGAACAACATACCATCTTATTCAATTATGCCCCTAATCAACGATTGGAAGCGAGGAAGATCTATGAGCTATGTGAACAAAAATCACGTATCAATATGGATTTGTATGAAAGTGATCTGCGTAAATTCCTAAGTGCCCTAAACAAATGCGAACTGCTGATTGCTAATGAAGGCGGCAGTGTACACATGGCCAAAGCCATTAGTAAACCTACATTTACCATTTATTCTCCATTTATCAAAAAGGAAAGCTGGAACAGCTTTGAAAATATGGATATTCATGAATCTATTCACTTAAAAGATTTTGAGCCAGAACTTTACAAAGATAGCTCTAGAGCATTTCTCAAAACAATTGAGAAAGAACCCCTTGCCTATTACAAACAGTTGAGTGTTGATATGATCTGGGGGCGACTGCAACCCTATCTTCAGAAAAACCTATAATCCCTTAATCATTATCTTGAAGCGCGCCAATTCCATAAGTGTCATTATACCTACCTTCAATGAAGAAAATTATATTCTCGATGCGCTTCAATCCGTAGCTTTTGCAGATGAAATCATCATCATTGATTCCTATAGCACAGACAATACCGTATCTATAGCCAAACCTCTTGCTAACAAGATTTTGCAACGAAAATTTGACAATTTTTCAAATCAAAAAAACGAAGCAATAAAACATGCTACTGGAGACTGGATCCTTTTCCTGGATGCTGATGAACGTATTTCCAAAGAACTTCAACAAAAGATTCTTCTAGTAACGGCACAGTCTGAATTTGATGCCTACAAGCTTACTTTCAAGCATTATTATATGGATCGCTTTCTGGATCACCATACTGATAAAGTGCTGCGACTGGTTAAAAACCACAATCTCCTGTTCACTGGAAAAGTACATGAGCACTTGAGCATAGAAGGCACCATTGGTACTCTCAAGGAACCGGTGTACCATTATACCTACAAAGGATTTCTCGAATATTTAAACAAAAAAGTTTTCTACTCTACCTTTCAGGCACAACAGCATGTAGATAAAGATAAACCTATAGGAATCCTACAACTGTGGCTCAAGCCCTACTTTAGATACCTAAAAAGCGCCTATCTTAAACAAGGCCGTAAAGACGGAATTCCAGGAATAACGGTAGCGCGCATCAACTCTTATGGAGTATTTCTAAGATTGGTAAAAGCCTTGATCATCAACGGCTTTTCTAAGGAACCACCCTACCAATCCACAGCTGATTTTGATGACTTTTTGAAAAAAACACATGAGGATGCAAAATCAAACGCTCCCAAATGCATTATAAATGAATCGAACCTGATCATGTATACCAGATTCAGGTTTTTGAAATCCTATCTTCTGGAAGGGAAAATTTTTCAGGGTAAGAAAGGTTATATAGAGTCCTACCTCAAGGCACAAACCTATTTCATGAGTCGCATTTTTGCCTGGTTAGATCATAAAGGTCTTAAATAGAACCCCCTTTTATACCGTAGGAAGTTGTTGTTCTATTTTCTTTACGGGTCACCTTTCTGATCTCCTTATTCTTATCAATCGACTCTTGATTCTTATAGCCTCTAGCGTGATCTAAGTGCAGGCAAATCGCACTGTATCTTATCTGTTTAGATTTGATGCCATTATTGATAAGTCGTTCTCCTAACTCGCGATCTTGCCCACCGTACTGCATGCGTTCATCAAAACCATTGACAGCTATTAAGTCGCTTTTCCAACCACTGGAATTATGTCCGTTCCAACTTGCATTAGTGGGGGTCACAGCCTCTAGAAAACCTGCAAGAAAAAATCCAGAACTAAGTTTCTGGGTCTTTGCAGAAACTGGCAGACCGTTTTCTTTGAGCCATTCGAGTTCAAAGCAGCGTTGGGTCAATATGTCCTCTTTAGATATATTTTGAGACAATTCCATGGGAAGTTTATAGTATCCTCCTGAGAGAAAGTAACCTGGTTTGCGACGTTCATGGTGTACCTGGAGAAAATCTTCACGTGCAAGACAGTCGCCGTCACTCATAACCACATATTCTGTAGTACAAGCAAGTAATGCCTTATTGAGTATGGTACTTTTTTGAAAACCGTCGTCTTGATGCCATACATGAATAATCGGCCTAGTGCTTTTTTTTTGGTAGTCCTTAATGAAATCCGCAGTTTCGTGGCTAGAGCCATCATCTGCTATGATGATTTCAAATTCCCTAAACAGCTGCTGTTCATAACTCCACAAGGTCTTTTGAAGCCACTCTAAAGCATTGTAAGTACTGATCACTACAGATAGTATAGGGGTAATTGTTGCCATGATACAAATTTCGGTAAAAATCGGGAATAGAGGAAGGTAAAGTCAGTAACAAGTTTATTTTTGTTACAAAAGCTCTACCTTCTATGCAGAAGTATAACATATCGGCAATTGTTCCCTGCTATAACGAATCCCATAATATAGAAGAAGTTCTTCAGTCCGTGAATTTTTGTAACGAAGTGATCCTGGTGGACAGTCAAAGTACAGATAATACGGTAGAACTCGCACGCCCCTTCATCGATAGGTTATTGGTCAGGGATTATGAGCACAGTGCCAGTCAGAAAAACTGGGCCATACCACAAGCGAGCAATGAATGGATCTTACTGGTAGATGCCGACGAGCGAGTTACTCCTGCATTGAAGGAAGAAATCCTGGAGCTATTTGAGAGAATTGAAGAAGAACCTCATGTAGGTTACTGGATAGGTAGGCTCAATTTATTCATGGGCAAGCAGGTACGCTATAGTGGTTGGAAAAACGATAAAGTGATTCGGTTTTTTAGAAAATCCAAGTGCAGGTACGAGGACAAGCAAGTACATTCTGAAATCATTGCAGATGGCACCATCGGTTACCTTACCAATAAGCTGACCCATTACAAATACAATGGCATCGATGCGCATATGAGAAAATTACAGCGCTATGCCGGTCATCAAGCCATTGATTACAATGATAAGATAGGCAGGATTACTGCCTTCCATGTAATCCTGAAACCATTTTGGTCTTTTCTCAAACACTACTTTATCCAATTGGGATTTATGGATGGTTTTGTAGGTTTAGTGATCGCCTACCTACGTGGTTATATGGTATTTATGCGGTATGTGAAATTATGGTTGTACCGTAGAAATTTAGAATAGCCCTGCTTTTTATGGATTTCTTGATGTATGAGTTCAGGAATCCGTTAAGCGTTTGTCTTCAAAAAACTATTTATAAAAGTCACACGGCTTCAACCTGCTTTCTCAAGGTAAGCTCGACAATGATGTGACTTTCATAGAAGTCTAATTATGAGGACTGGAAAGTGGAATATAATCGCTTTCGCGAAAGCAGAACTTATTCAATATTTGCCTGCTTTGACTTCTTATTTAATTAATTTTCAATCCTTTGAACAAAAACAAATTTCTAATCTAGCCAATAAAATAAGGTCTCATTCACAATATTCCTATATTTGAAATTCCAATAAATCATATGAAGATATTCCTTGAAACACATAATTTAAGCAATCGTTTTACTGGATTTGGACAGTTTAATTTCAACCTCCTTAAAGCGATGTCCAAGTGTGACCTAACAGGATTAGAAATAACAATTTCCACAGTAAGAAGCAAGGATCTCAAGGCTGAACTGGGAAACATTTTCAATTACAGCACCTACAAAAGCATTACTAGATACAAGTTTTTCAGACCTCGAAAGAAATATGATTTATGGCATTCCGTCAATCAGAATATTAAAACCGAGCCTCGACACAATCTTCCCTACCTGTTAACGGTACACGATGTTAATTTTATAGAAGAAAAAAGCGGTAAACAACTCGCCGATCTAAAAAAGCGATTTGAACAAAAATTGAATAGGTCTAATGCCATCGTCTACATTTCCAAATTTGCTAAGGAAATGACTCATAAATACTTCACCGTTCCCAAAGTTCCAGAATTAATTATTTATAACGGTAGTCCAGAAATGCCCAAATTACCTGAAGCATTCCAGCCGCAGACCATTCCTCAAAAACCCTTTTTATTTACTATAGGAGGCTTGATCCCAAAGAAGAATTTTCATGTCCTCATCGAAATGATGAATTATTTACCGGATTACAGTCTGGTTATTGCAGGAAAAGAATCCACGCCCTATGCAACAGAAGTAAAGGAACTCATAAAAAAATATAAGTTAGGGGATCGCATCTATTTACCAGGGAAAATAAGTGAGGACGATAAATACTATTATTATGAAAATTGCAGCGCATTCGTTTTTCCCTCACTGAGAGAAGGATTTGGCATCCCACCTATTGAAGCTATGAAAAAAGGCAAACCTGTAATCGCTGCAAATTCAAGTTCCATTCCTGAGGTTTGTGGTTCACATGCATTTTATTGGGATCATTTTGAAGCCTCCTATATGAGTGACCTTGTTAAAAAAGCGCTTGAACAATATGCGTTAAACCAGGAAAGCTTAAGTCAAAACTATAAAGAGCATGCAGATAGTTACTCCTGGAAGAAAGCTGCTGAACAATATTTAGACCTTTACCGCAGCTTTTCATAATTGTTTATTTACATGCCACTTTTATTCTAATTCGATAAATTCACTAATGATGTCTGTTTCTTTGCCCCAAGAACCTTTAATTTTGCAACCATGAGCAAAAGCGACAGACATAGCAATAGAAAAGACCAGGTGCGTGGTCGGGAAAATAAAAAGACCAAAGAACCCGCGTTTGACATCCCTAGGAAGTTTGTGCAGGAAGCCGTTGCCCATCTTAAAAAAGGAAACACCATCCTTTATCCCACAGATACCATTTATGGGATAGGCTGTGATGCTACAAATTTTGAAGCCGTAGAGAAGATCTATGCCATCAAGGAACGTGATCCTTCCAAACCATTATTGATTCTTGTGGACAGTTTCCCCATGCTCGATCAGTATATCGAGGAAGTTCCAGAAATGGCCTGGGAGGTTCTCAAGGTCAACAAAGATCCACTTACCATAGTTTTTGACCGTCCCAAGGGCGTGGCAGAGAACCTGATCGCTGGCGATAACTCACTGGCGGTGCGTGTCACCAACGATCCATTGTGCCGGGAAATCATACGAGCCTTGCGCAAGCCCATCGTGTCTACCAGTGCTAATTTGAGCGGGCAGCCCTCGCCAGTACATTTTGAGGATATCTCAAAAGAACTGCTGGAACGTGTGGATCATGTGGTAGACCTTCCCCTACCCGCAAAAAACGTCAAGCCCAGCGCCATCATGAAGATTTCCAATGACGGCCTTATCAAGATCATCAGAAAATAAACCTATGGCCGATTCCTTTTTTAAAGAAGCTCTGGATTCCAGCGTTTTTGAAACATTGAGTCAAGCAGCAAAAGCAATCGATGTCGATGCCTATGTCATAGGTGGTTTTGTACGTGATTTTCTATTGGGTCGCGGCAACAAACAGGACATTGATATTGTCGCTGTAGGCAGCGGTATCGCGCTTGCCGAAAAGACCAAGGAACTGCTGTCCCAAAGCACAAAAATCAGCATTTTCAAGAATTATGGTACGGCCATGATCAAGACAAATGACCTAGAACTGGAATTTGTAGGCGCCAGAAAGGAAAGCTATGACCGCAATAGCCGCAACCCTATTGTAGAAGATGGATCGCTGGAAGATGACCAGAACAGGCGAGACTTTACCATCAATGCCATGGCATTCTCCTTGCAGCAAACAGATTATGGACGGTTGCTGGACCCCTTTAACGGCCTGGAGGATCTCCAACAAAAGATCATACGCACGCCACTGGATCCAGATATTACCTACAGCGATGATCCATTACGCATGCTGCGTGCCGTGCGCTTTGCGAGCCAGCTGGGGTTTACGATAGAACCCGTGTCCTTTGCCAGCATCAAAAAAAACGCTTACCGCATCAATATTATTTCCAATGAGCGCATCGTTACAGAATTAAATAAAATCATGCTGTGCGACGAGCCGTCACACGGGTTTTTACTATTGGAAAAATCTGGGTTATTGGACCTGATCCTGCCAGAGTTGACCGCGTTAAAAGGCATTGAAGAAGTCGAGGGGCAAACGCACAAAGATAATTTCTACCACACGCTAGAAGTCGTGGATAACATTTCCCGCCACACAGACAACCTCTGGCTGCGCTGGGCTGCGATGTTTCACGATATAGGAAAAGCGCCCACTAAGCGATTTAGCCAGAAGGTAGGCTGGACGTTCCACGGCCATGAATTTAAGGGTTCCAAAATGGTCTACCACCTGTTCAAACGGCTGCGCATGCCCCTTAATGACAAGATGAAGTTTGTCCAAAAAATGGTGCGCATGTCCTCCCGTCCCATTGCGGTAATTGACGAGGCGGCTACAGACAGTGCCGTGCGTCGATTAGTACACGATGCTGGTGATCACATTGAAGATCTCATGACCTTGTGCGAGGCAGATATCACTACTAAAAATCCCAAGAGGTTTAAAAAGTACCACCATAATTTCCAGAAGGTCAGGGACAAAATTGTAGAGGTAGAAGAACGCGACCAGGTGCGCAACTTCCAGCCACCCGTCACCGGTGAGGAAATCATGAAAACCTTTGGATTGGCCCCCTGTCGGGAGATAGGCGTGATCAAAGCTGCTATTAAAGAGGCTATCTTGGATGGCGATATTCCCAATGCCCACGATGCCGCATTTGCATTGATGCTGGAAAAAGGCAAAAAACTGGGGTTGACCGTGGTGAATCCTTAGAATTTCGCTTTCGCGAAAGCGAACTACCGCAAAAAACCTCTGTTAATTTTAAGACCTTGCTAGTAATTACAAATTGGGGAAATCCTATATTTAAGCATGCGTAATCGATTCTTTTTTCTTCTATGGATGATTGTCCCTGCTGTGGGATTCTCACAGTCTAGTTTTGTGGTTTCCCTGGATTCCCTCAACTATCAGCCGGCTATTTTTATGACGGATGGGTTAAAGCCGTTGACCAGCTCCCCATTTTTGGAAATTGCGGCTAGAAATTACCGTATCGATCTCACCACACCACCAGCAGCGCGGGTACAGCGCTCCATTATGGCCTACGATTTAAAGCCCCTTCCTGACAAACCTTATTTTGATCTAAGCGATCGCAATAATTTTGAAAGAATATATAAAACGAACAACCTCGCCTTTTACGAATCCCTAAAGAATACCGCGGTTTCCCAGCTTTACAATCCGTTTTCAGTTTACAAACAACTATGACCCACAAAGAAATTACCGATAGATTCATAAGTTACATCACCATAGATACAGAGTCTGATCCCGCAAGTGACACCACGCCCAGTACACAAAAACAATGGGATCTTGCCCGTAAGTTGCACCAGGAACTGTTAGATATGGGTATGCAGGACGTGAGTATAGATGACAATGCCTACATCATGGCTACCTTGCCCAGCAATGTAGATCACCAGGTTCCCACTATAGGCTTTATCTCGCATTTTGACAGCACTCCAGATTTTACCGGCAAGGATATCAAACCCCAGATCATAGAAAATTATGACGGCGGTGACATCCCCTTAAAAGGCAGTGAGCTGGTGCTCTCCCCAGATTATTTTGAGGACCTCAAGCAATACAAGGGACAAACCATTATTACTACAGATGGTACTACCCTACTCGCAGCAGACGATAAAGCGGGCATCACAGAGATCATGACTGCGATGAAACACTTGCTGGATCACCCCCATATCAAACATGGTACCCTCAAGGTAGGCTTTACGCCAGATGAGGAAATAGGCCGTGGAGCACATAAGTTTGATGTACAAAAATTCGGTGCAGACTGGGCGTACACCATGGACGGCAGCCAGATAGGCGAGCTGGAATATGAGAATTTCAATGCCGCTGGTGCAGTGGTCACCTTCCACGGTAAAATAGTTCATCCAGGTTATGCCAAAGGCAAGATGATCAACTCCATGTATGTCGCCACAGAGTTTATTGAATCCTTACCCAGACTGGAAACACCAGAGCATACGGAGGATTATCAAGGGTTCTTTCACCTGCACAACATGAAGGGCGCCGTTGAAAAAACTGAACTGCACTACATCATCCGTGACCATGACAAGCACCATTTTGAAGCTAGAAAAGAGGTGATGCGCAAACTGGTGGCAGACATGAATGCGCAGTACGATCGCAAGGCGGTAAGTATCGAGATTAAGGATCAATACTTCAATATGAAGGAAAAGGTGGAGCCAGTGATACACATTGTCAATATTGCAGAGCAAGCCATGAAGGATCTAGATATCGAGCCCATCATCAAACCCATACGTGGAGGTACGGATGGATCGCAATTGAGCTATATGGGATTGCCTTGCCCTAACATTTTTGCAGGTGGCCATAATTTTCACGGCCCTTATGAATATGTTCCGGTAGAAAGCATGGTGGCCGCTACTAGGGTCATTGTGCGCATTGCAGAGCTAGTCGCTATCCAAAAGAATTAACCTTACCCATGACTACAAAAAAAGCGAGCCACCTGGCTCGCTTTTTTTGTATCGTGAATTTATTCCAGCGCTAAAGGAAGGATCACCTATTCCCGTTCGTCCTTATTCTTGGCCTGATAGGTTGATATTTCATCTGCAGACTTATCGTTGTACTGGTCCTGTTCTTTCTTTACCGGCTTTTCATTCTGCTTTTTCTCATCATCTTCTAGAATCTCTGCCTTCTTGCGGTCTGCCCTTTTTTGTGCTTCTTTCACATCGTGGGAGTCGCGCACCTGCACCATGGTTGGGAAAGGCAAGTCAATTCCTGCATCGTCCATGGCATGTTGTGTTTTGGCAATCACCTCAGAAAAGGTCTTGACCACGTTACCGCGTTTAGAGTTTGTCCACCAGCGCATTCTTATGGTCATCCAGCTATCTGCCTGATCCCAGTTGAGTATGTCAATGGGTTTGTCCTGTGCAATGCCTTCAATACTTTGCAGGGTTTCCCGCAGGATTTTGACTGCTTTATCATAGGGTTGATCATAACCCAACCCTAGATCATACTGGGATCGTATATAATCATGCGCGGTAATTACCTTGACCGCATTGGTATAGATATCGTTGTTAGGAACCACAATGTCGATGCCGTCATAGGTGGTAATTACGGTAGCCCTGGTTTCTATGCGGTCTACCCTACCTTTCATTCCATTGACCTCAATCTCATCGCCTATTCTAAAGGGTTGTCGGGTCAAAATCAATATACCGGCCAGCCAGTTTTGGAGGATATCCTGAAAGGCAAATCCTATCGCCACACTGCTTACCCCCAGACCACCTATCAAATCTCCAAAGCTTAAGCTAGGGGCAATGATGGTCACACACACGGCAAAACCGAAAATGATCAGGATCCATTTGGAAAAACTACCCAGCACTTCTCCAAAATTAGATCTATTGCGACTCTTGAGCTGCTTCCTTACAAAACTTCCTACCCAGCCAGCGATGTAAAAAATTGCGATGAACAATCCAATGGCAATAAGAACATTGGGCAATATCCTGACAAAGCCATCGAGCCACGTATCGATCTTTTCCAAGAAATTCCCTGGATTAACATCAATCTCGCCCTCCACATCAGGCTTTTTTTCAAGAACGTCTTGTAATAGTGTTAGCATTATATAAAATTTGATCCAAAGTAGAAATTCTACTGCCTTTGAAATGTTAAGGCCAGCGGAATAAACATTAATTTAACGGTATAATGATCGATAAACCTACCACAACCCGCGCTTATATACAAACACACCCTAAATGGGCGGTGCAACTGACCGCCGTGGCGGGATTATTGGAAAGCATGCCCCTAGAGGCGACCATCAAATGGGGCGCTCCCTGCTATACCTACCACCACAAAAACGTAGTGGGGCTGGTAGGCTTCAAAAACCACTGTGCCATCTGGTTTCATCAAGGTGCCTTGATGGATGATCCCCACCAGCTTCTCATCAACGCACAACCTGGCAAGACCCAGATGATGAGGCAAGTTCGCTTTCGCGAAAGCGAAATCCCCAACCTCACCATCCTTAAAACCTATATGGAAAACGCCCTCGCGCTTGTCCCCTAGGCCTATTTTCCCACCACGTGAAACTCGCTGAACTCCTTATTAACCAGCATGGTTTGAGTTGCTTGATCATATTGTAGGTCTTCCAGTGGGATACGCACGTTATCTACCTCTACATGATCGATCTCAAATGGCAGGCCTATAAAGTTGAAACGCAAGGTCTCATACTCTGTGATATACTTGCCATCCTTGTACTGGGAGATCACCATCTCATTCTTGGTCCCCTTAAATTTAAGGTTGCGCAGGCTGAAGCGTCCTTTTTTATAGTCATAACCATCACTGGCGTCTTCATACACAATGGACTTGTCTGATCCCATGGTGTAGTAGACGTCTAGAGTCAGGAATTCTATCTGTTTTTCACCCACGTACTGCATGACGGGATAGCGTGGTATGATGGAGCCTGCCTTGACAAACAAGGGGATTTGATCAATGTCTGCATCTACCCATTCCTCACGGCCACCAGTGATGATCTCGCGCGTCCAGAAATCGTACCATTCCCCTCGTGGGATGTACATGCGGCGCCCTTTGGCATTGGGTTCCAATACGGGACAGACCAGGATCTTATCGCCAAAAATAAATTCGTCATTCCTGTAATGTGTCTGTGGATCCTCCTGGTCATATAACACTAGGGATTTCAACATGGGGATTCCCTCTTCTGCATACTGCCAGAAGGTGGTATAGAGATAGGGCAGCAACTTATAGCGCAACTCGATAAACTTGCGCGTAATGTCTGTAATATTCTGGTCAAAGGTCCATGGTTCCTGATCGCCATGGTCACCACTGGAATGGGTACGGCAAAAAGGATGGAAAATCCCCAGGCCTATCCAGCGTGCGTATAACTCTCCTGTGGGCTGCTCTGCAAATCCTCCTATGTCTGATCCTGCAAAGGACATTCCTGACAGGGCAAGGCGTTGTGCCTGGATATTTGCAATACTCAAGTGCTCCCAGGTCGCTACATTATCACCGAACCAGCTGGACGTGTACCGTTGTGTACCGGCATAGGCAGATCTAGTGATGACAAAGGGACGCTTAGGGTAGATAAATTTTTTCACGCCCTCATAGGTCGCTCTAGCCATTTGCATTCCATAAACGTTGTGTGCCTTCCTGTGTGAACAGGGATGCCCGTCATAATCATGGCGTACATCGTCTGGGAAGGTCTTATTAGGAACCTCCATCACCGCTGGCTCATTCATATCATTCCAGATACCTGCAAGGCCATTGTCGGCAATCAGACCCTTAAAAAGATCTGCCCACCAGTTTCTAACCTTGGGATTTGTGTAGTCTGGAAAATAACACTCGCCAGGCCAGACTTTTCCTTTCATATAGGGTCCATCTGCGCGCTTGCAGAAATAATCCTTTTCCATCGCTTCCTGGTACACCTTGTATTCTGGGTCTACCTTAATGCCTGGATCGATAATGGCAATGGTTTTAAAACCGTCCTCCCGCAAATCGCTGATCATCTTAGTAGGGTTTGGGAATTTTTCCTTGTCCCAGGTAAAACATCTAAAGCCGTCCATGTAATCAATATCCAGATAGATCGCATCACAGGGGATTTGTAGTTCACGGAATTTTGCCGCAACCTCTCTCACATTGCTTTCTGGATAATAGCTCCATTTGCACTGGTGATATCCCAGCGCCCACAAGGGCGGTAATTCTGGTTTGCCGGTAAGCTCTGTATACCCACTCACCACACTATTCATGTCTGGCCCATAGACAAAATAATAGTCCATGCTCCCACCCTGCGCCCAAAAACTGGTCACATGATGGCGTTCCTGTGCAAAGTCAAAATAAGACCTAAAGGTATTGTCAAAGAAGATCCCATAGGCGATCTTGTTTTGCAGTCCTATGTAGAAAGGCACATTCTTATACAATGGGTCTGTCTGTTTACCGAAGGCATATTGATCTGTTCCCCATAATTCAAAACGCTTACCGCGCATGTTGTTATCGGCAGGCTTGTCGCCCAGTCCATAATAACTCTCGGCAGGTTGTGCCTTTTTTGACATCTTGACAACCTCCCCACCGTATTCATAACTCTCCTCATAATGGAAACCCAGCTCATCCTCGCACACGATGGTTCCCTGCAGGTCAAAAATCCTACTGCGCAGGTCGATCTTTGCGATCTGGCAGACGATTTTGGAGGTGGTTATCTCATAATACGTTTCCTGCTCTACTACCTTGAGCTTATTATAGCCACGGTTTCCATCTTCATCGATCGCATAGGAAAAATCATCGTCCATTTTACCGCCCGTACCGTATCTAAATCGCAGGACGCTGTCCCTCAATACTTGCAGCTCTAGGATAACCCCATTGCTAGTGGTGAATTTTATGGTATCAACGACATGGTCAAAGGTGGTCAATGTGCCGGGAAATATGTTTCCCCTGCTGTGTAACTCGGTATTTGTAATCATACTAGTATATGGTAATCAATGGGTTGGATCAAAATAGGTGCTTACATTTTGACTTGGTAAAGTATGAAAAACTATACCGATTAAGGTATTTATTTGGCAGAGTTACGCAAAGGTTTTAGTGCACAAAGGGGTGGTCATTCCGCTTTCGCGAAAGCGAACTCCCTCTAATTTACAGCATAAAAAAAGCCAGCTTGTGACAAGCTGGCTTTGTAATTATGCAATATCTATTATTTTTTTATCAGTGGATACTCCTTAAATATGGCGTTGACTAGATTTGTCATTGCCACGGTACTGCTGGAGTCATAGATGCTGGTGCTGCTCATTCCCTTCCATACGGTCTCACGAGATTCACGATCCACCAGTTGAACCACCAGGGTTCCATCCTTATAGCTGTAGGTGTCAGTATCATAACCTACCACGGCAGGATAAGTGGTATAACCGCGGTAATAGTAGTTGTTGTAGTATGAGTTTACACCTACTCCTGGGCGGTTGTAATAGCCATATCTAGCATACACGGGATCTGTTTCTGTTTCTGTTTCTTGATCGATCTTAGTGCTAACCAGCACTAGTAGATCTGGCTTTGACCTGTCCAATTTATAGCCTGCATCCATCATATTTTCATTGATTTGCTGGATCACCAATGAATTAACGGAATCATTATAGGACTGGTCTGGCATCTCGATCGCACTGTTGGGCAAATAAGAAAAGGTGGAGTATTTGCTTAAGTTATCGTTTGTAGGTTTTGTAGTGGTAACGGCAGGTCCACAGCTGTAGATACCCGTAGCCACGCATAATAAGAGTAACATCTTCATCGTCTTCATAGTTCTTTTTTTACAATATATTCTAGAAATGAAGGAAAAATCCTATAAAAAATCCAATTGAATTTATTTTAACAATGCAGGCCGTCTTTTTGATCATTTATTAAGAACCCAGAGGCTGTGTTAGATCCCTATGTATTCTACCTTAACTACTAGAATAGCCTATAGTCATGAAAAAAGCCCACGGGAAGAGGTGGGCTTTTCTTGTTCTTTATACAGAACGACCTATACCGCAGATGCTCCTGCTGCTGCGACCGCATGGTCATTTTCTACCGTGCTACCGCTAACGCCTACTGCGCCTATGATATTTCCAGACTTATCCTTTAAAGGGATTCCTCCTGGGAAGGAAATCAATCCACCATTGGAGTGTTCAATATTAAACAGTGGCTGGCCTGGCTGCGCCAGCTTGCCTATCTCACCGCTATTCATATCAAAGAATCGGGCGGTTTTGGCCTTTTTCAAGGCGATATCTGCGCTGCCCAACCAGGCGCCGTCCATACGGACAAAGGCTACCTGATTAGCACCGGCATCCACCACGCTAATGTTCATTTTTGTATCGATTTCTTTGGCTTTGGCTTTGGCTTTTTCAATTATGGCTTCCGCTTGTTGGAGTGTTATATTCATGGGTGATTTTAAGTTGGTTATTATTTTGCCGACAGGATGTCGATCTTCTTGATGTCTGGCGCTTGTGACAAGAGCTCATCTGCCTTGCCCATCAATGCTTTGGCGATCTCACCATTCAAGTGCGCTTCACGTCCCGACTCATCAGCAAACGTATCAAAGATCCCAAATGTCAATTTGTCGATTTGAAAGCTGTACCAGGTGAGTGTTTTTTCTTCTTTTTTGGCGAGATCAATCGCCCCCTTGATGAAGTTTTTTACCGTCTCTGCTTGTTCTGGTTTGGCGTGCAATGTTGCCAGTAATCCTAGATTTTTCATGTCTACTTTATTTTTCTATAAGGTAGAAAAATGTGTGGATGATGGTAGTGCGGTTGTGCGAAGTTTAACGGAGGAAGGTTATTCGTGATCATTTCATAAGGGTGGACTTAAGTCCACCCTTATGAAATGCAAGCGGCTTTTCTAAACCCCATAGACCAAAACCCCCAAGGGCGGCAAATCCAGCTCCACACTCTGCTCCCTGTATTGCCACTCCTCTTTTTGTGCTGTAAACGATTTCTTGACTTTAAAATCGCTACCGCCATAGTGGGCATCATCGCTGTTATAGAGCAATTTGTATTTTCCGGTGGCGGGTAGGCCTACACGGTAATTCTCTCTGGGTACGGGTGTCATGTTGCAAATAACGACTACTTGTGATTCTTTTCCCTTACGTACATAACTGATTACGCTATTGTCTGCGTCGTCATGGGAGATCCATTCAAATCCAGCTGCATCAAACTGTAACTCATGCAAGGCTGGTTGATTTCTATATAATGCATTCAAATCTGTAATGGTAGCGAGTATGCCTTTATGGTCTTTAAATTCCGTAAGATGCCAGTCCAGGCTGCCGTTGAATTTCCATTCTTCATGCTGGCCAAATTCTGATCCCATCATCAGTAACTTCCCACCGGGATGCGTGAACATGTAGCTGTATAGCAAACGCAGGTTGGCAAACTTCTGCCAGCTATCGCCAGGCATTCTACCTATGATGGAACTTTTGCCATACACAACCTCATCGTGGGATAGTGGCAACATGAAGTTCTCTGTAAACGCATAGGTCATCGAGAAGGTCAGATCATTCTGATGATGACGTCTGTAAACCGGTTCCTTTTTGAAATATTCCAGCGTATCGTGCATCCAGCCCATCATCCACTTCATCCCAAAACCTAAGCCGCCAATGGACGTAGGTTTGCTCACCATCGGGAAGCTGGTGCTTTCCTCGGCAATGGTTTGTGTATCTGGATAATTAAGATAGACGGCCTCGTTCATTTCACGCAGGAAAGCCATAGCTTCTAGATTCTCGCGACCGCCGTGGATGTTAGGTTCCCACTCACCTTCTTCCCTGGAATAGTCGAGAAACAACATACTCGCAACGGCATCTACCCGCAAGCCGTCAATGTGGTATTGATCCAGCCAAAACAGCGCATTTGAGATCAAGAAACTCTTCACCTCATTGCGTCCATAATTAAAAATCAACGATTTCCAGTCGGGATGATAACCGCGTTTTCTATCTGGATGTTCGTATAAAGCCGTTCCATCAAAGAACCCCAGTCCATGCGCATCTTCGGGAAAATGGGATGGCACCCAATCCAGTATCACGCCCAGCCCAGCCTTGTGCATTGCATCCACCAGCTGCGCAAACTCCTCTGGATAACCGAATCTTGAAGTGGGCGCAAAATATCCCGTCAGCTGGTACCCCCACGATGGATCGTAAGGGTATTCCATGATGGGCATAAATTCGATGTGGGTAAATTGTAACGCTTTCGCGTAAGCGACTAGATCTACCGCCAGTTCCAGATAACTCAAACTACGGTCTTCCTCCATCTTGTGCTTCCAGCTGCCCAGATGAACCTCATAAACGGAATAAGGAGCGTCCAGCGCATTGTGTGCGGCACGCGTCTGCATCCATTTTGCATCGCTCCATTCTGGTTTAAAATCCCAAACGACACTCGCCGTCATGGGCGGGTGCTCGCAGCGTCGTGCATATGGATCTGCTTTTTCCGTTTTTATATCGTTGTGAGAAGAATGTATCTTGTATTTGTAGGTCGCACCGTGACCCACGGCGGGAATGAATCCTTCCCAGATCCCGCTACTGTCCCAGCGCACTTGCAACTGGTGCTCGCCTTCTACCCAAAAATTAAAATCCCCAATCACAGAAACGGACTTAGCACTAGGTGCCCACACCGCAAAATAGGTCCCTGCAACACCCTCTTTTTCCAGCACGTGCGATCCCAGTTTTTCATACAGACGGTAATGCTTTCCAGCTTTAAAAAGATCAATATCGAAGTCCGTAAATAAAGAATGGGTGAGTACGCTGGCCATAGTGGATTATTGAAAGTTTAAATTGAAGAATACAGAATTGAAAGTTATGACTTAAGAGTTATGAGTTCAGAAGCACGAGCTTTGTTTTTGTTTTTGTTTTTGAATCTTGGAACTTGGAACTTGGAACTTGGAACTTAAAGATCATACTTTTTGTTGTTTGTGGTTCATTATGCTTTGTATGCCGCGCAAGGGAATGATGGCCCAGCTGGGTCTGGAATTGAATTCATACCCTAACTCATAGATCGCCTTTTCAAGCAGGCAGAACTGCAATAAGAAATTGACCTCCTTGCGGTAGCCTATGTTCAAGTTATTGTTATGGACGTGGTGCAGGTAGGTATCCATAAAAATGGAAATCAGGTATTTGTATAAGATCTCACCTGCCTGATAGAGCTCCTCACGGGTTTTGCCCGTCTCCTCACCGTGCTCAAAAATCGTGGAATAAATCGCATAATGAAAACTGCGGAACATTCCCGCGAGATCCTTTTGCGGCATTTGTTTCACCTTGCGGTCCCTGATTGTACTTTCTGGCTCGCCTTCAAAATCCAGCAGGTAAAAATCCTCGCCATCCACCAGCACCTGGCCCAGATGGTAATCACCGTGAATCCTGATGCGCTCGCCCTTCATGTGGTGCCAGTCAAACTGGATAAACCGCGCACGTATCTCATTCTTGCGCTCCAGCATTTCCTTAGCCAGCGCCAGGGCCTCGCCATCCAGCTTGTGTAGGTTATTCTCTACCGTATTCAATCGGTTTTGAAACATGTACAGCAATCGGTTTTTGAGCCAGACGTTATAATCGCCATTGTATTTATCTGCCGTAAACTTTAGGTCGTTGCGCTCGCCTGCCATCGCTACATGGAACTGTGCGGTGCGCAAGGCAAGTGTCCGTATACGTTTCAACAGGTCCAGTCCCGTCCAGTCGACGATCTCGTGAGGGACGTCGTGTAATTTTAATCGTTCGAAGAGTTTAATTTTGGGCAGGGAATCTAGGTCTATTCGCTTTCGCGAAAGCGTAGAAAACACCCGTTTCAATTCTCCCAACATCCATTCCCAGCCGTCACCGTCATTGTCTACCAGTTTTTGCATAAGCGCCAGCGTCACGTCGTGCTGCTTGACAATATTGAGGTTGATCGAGCCGGTATATACCGGTGAGCGCTCAAAGGATGTATTCTCTGTCAAATAGCGGCATATCTGATAATCAGGATTTGTGCTGCTGTAAATGCGGCGGAAGAATTTGATGATGTGTTTGTCATTGAAAATAATACTCGTATTCGACTGCTCTGCGGCCAGAAAACGACTGGAGATATATTCTGTCTCCTCGAGCTGTTCTCCAGCGTGAAAGGCAATCGTGCCTAATCCTTCCACAGGTCTGGACTCGATGATTTTTTCAAAAAGCACTTTTCTAAATGAATCCAGATACAGGGCATCCACCAAATACCCGCTGGTATCACCCAGGGCTATGGGAGCGATCAAACCCTCTGCCGCCGCGGTCTTGTCCTGCACAAATCCCAACGGCAAAAAGTAATGCTGATAAAAAGCTTCTTTAAAATTGACTTCCAGCAAGAGGCCGTAAAAATGATCGCCTTTATGTGCGATGGTAAAAAACTCACTGATCTCTAGATACTTGAGCGTACTGCTTTTCCCACCATACCAGCGCTGCTTCAGGATATAGCGTTCCAGAATATCGTCCGTCAACTGCTTTTTAAAAGCAGGATCATCCAACAGTTGTTCCCAGGGTTTGGGATGGGAGAGTTTTGTTTTGGCCACGGTTGGTTTATGTAGTTAAAATTTTAAATTGCAAACCAAGAAAAAATTGTCCGTCATGGTTAGATTCAGCTAAATATAAGAAAATCAGCAATCTGATTAAACTCGCAGTTCTTCAATATAAGATCTGAAAAAAAGTTACTCCTGTCCTATTGATAAATAATTCTATAAAAAAAATCCATCAATCTCCAATAAACTTAAGGTACCGATGAGTCCATTCCATTTGTTCGATATACTCTATAAAATCAGAAATCAACGATGGGTCTGAAACGATATCTTCAATTTTAAAAATCTTAAGTTCTTCCAATACATAGGGGATTTGTCTCCAATTAAAAATAGTATCTCCGTAATCGTCGATACTTGTCAACCATGGAAGCTTTTTTCCTTGACGATCAAAATCACATAATAAATCATGTAATGTATTGAAATTTAACCCTGAACCGTTCAAAACATTTCCATTTTCGTCTACCATGACGCATCCAATATGTTGAGCCATATTATTTTACTTTTCGATTAAAATTAATTACCTCTTTACCCTAAATATATGAAAGGGCAATACGGGATTTAACTTGATAAAATTATGCGTGCCGCTCCAGCGGTAACTGCTGTCCGTGACTACATCGCGCACGGTATAGCTGTGGTGCTCATCAATTCCCATCTCGTGCAACGGCATGGGCACCCAGGCTTCCTGCTCATAGTGTGGGTCCAGGTTGATCGCAACGATAACTTCACTGCTGCGGTCATCGTTCCATTTATAAAAGGTGATCAATTGGTGGTTATCCTGGTGTAAAAACTGGATGTTATTGGTTTGCTGTAAAGCGGCGATCTGGTGTCTTGCTTGGTTGATCTTTGTGATGATTAGCGTGAGTTTAGAGCGCTTTTCCCAGTCATAGTTCGCTATCTGGAATTTTTCAGAATCCAGGTATTCCTCCTTACCCGGTAAGGCGCTGGAAATCATCTGCTCAAAGACCGGCCCGTAAATTCCTGTGCTGGAACTCAAGGTGGCGGCGAGGGCATAGCGATGCAGGTGGACGCTTTCATTACCAGATTGTAAATGAAAAGGGTTGATGTCTGGCGTGTTGGGCCAGAAATTGGGCTGCATGTACTGGGCCAGATTGCTGGTGGTAAGTTCGGTTACATATTCCTGTAACTCGTGTTTGTTGTTGCGCCAGGTAAAATAGGTGTAGGATTGCTGGAAGCCTACTTTGGCCAGTTGGTTCATGACTTTAGGGGCGGTAAAAGCCTCGGCCAGAAAAATCACATCGTTGTGCTTTTTCTTGACCTCGCCTATCAGGTATTCCCAAAAATGAAACGGCTTTGTATGCGGGTTATCCACCCTGAACACCTTGATATCAAATTCTTCTACCCAATACAAAGCGATGCGCAGCAATTCTTTCCACAGGTTTTTCCAGTCTGTCGTTTCAAAGTAAATGGGCAGGATATCCTGATACTTTTTCGGCGGATTCTCTGCGTATTGCACGGTACCATCAGGCCTCCAGCGGAACCATTCCTTATGTTCCTTTACCCATGGATGGTCTGGCGCCGCCTGCAGCGCATAATCCATGGCGACCTCAATGCCCATGGCTTTCGCTTCCTGTACCAATTTTTTAAAACTGGCTTCATTGCCCAGCCGTGGATGCAGCGACATATGACCACCTTTATTTGAACCTATCCCCCAGCAAGAACCTACATCTTCCCCATGGGCAGTGGTCGTGTTGTTTTTTCCCTTTCTATTGACTTCTCCTATGGGGTGGACCGGTGGGAAGTACAAGGTATCAAATCCCATTTCTTGAACGTAGGGCAACAAGTCTAAACAATCCTGGAAGGTCCCGTGTGCATAGTTTTTTCCCGCGCTGCGTGGGAAGAATTCATACCAGGTAGAAAATCTGGCCTTCAAACGATCCACGCTGCAACGGTAGACGTTACTTTCTGCTGTAAAGCGTTTGTCCGGGTACTTCAGGAAGATTTCCCGCAATTCTTTAGAAGTAGCAATCTGTACCGCAATCTCATAATCTGCAGCTTCTTGAAAATAGTGAATGGCAGATTTGAGCAGGGATTTTTCGGTTTTGTTCGCTTTCGCGAAAGCGTGCTCCATATGAATCACCCCATCCAGCAACTCACTTTTGACTTGCTGATTGTCCGCCAATTTTCTGGAGATCCCGTGTTGCCAGTTGAGCGCATAATCGACCCACCCCTGCACCTTGTAATCATAGTTACCTATCTTTTCTACCTGAAAGGTGGCTTTATAATCATCATTACCTAGCGGTTGCATGCGGGTTTCCAACCACTTGCGGGAATTCTCGTGCTTGTATAGAACGGCAGACTGGATCAAGTCATGGCCGTCAACCAGGACCGTGGCAGTCACAGGGATGGATTCTTGAACGACTCTCTTTATGGGGTGTCTACCTGCATTGATGGCAGGCTGGACGTTTTCAATAACAACACGTTCTTGATTCATTTACACTTGGTTTTACCCAAATGTAAGGAATGCGGCGCAAGGACACACAACATTTTTAAAATGGAATCCATAGATTGATTCCCTAGCAATTACCTTTAACAAAACGCCAAACTTGCCAATAATACACCTAGAAACTATTGTAAAAGCGCCCGTTGAACGCGTCTTTGACCTAGCCCGCAGCATTGACCTACATCAAAATTCTTTGCGGCATACCCATGAAAAGGCTATTGCGGGAAGAACAACTGGACTGGTTGAACAAGGTGAAACGGTCACATGGGAGGCTCGACATTTTGGGGTGATGCAGCAGCTTACCAGCCTCATCACTGATGTACAGCCGCACCACTTTTTTGCAGATGAGATGGTCGTTAATCTTGGTATAGGGCAATTTATTCTATTATAAAATCGTAGGTATCTAACTTACAATTAGTTGTAAATAGATAATAAGATTTGAAATAAAATTAAATAATTGAGATTAAATATGTAGTTATGCATCATAGATTAATAATCTAATGCAGCATTAGGTCAGCTGGTGTTACAGTAGGTTTTTCTTGTTAATTAGCAATAGCAAATCACATTAGTGCATCTGTTGATTTAGGTAGAGCGTGCAGAAGCTAAACAGTTAAATAACTAAATTAATTATTCCTTTGAGCAATATTTTATCAAAAAACCCAAGTATATATTTGTTGATTTTTTGTTTGGGAGGACTTGTACTGGGCTTTCAAATAAACGGCTTAATTGATGCCGAGCCTAATCAAAACAATGTTGATTGATATATCAACATAAGCGGTTTGATTTTTAATTCAATATTGACGGGATACTTTTTTTATTGCTTCGTGAAGCTAAGAAAACAAAAATCTCTTCAATAAAATTTAATTAAATATGGAGCGCAGATTATTGAAAATTCAATAGTCTGCGCTTTTTTAGTATAATTAAATTTGCACGGTGATGCTTGAATTTGATTATAATCGATCTTTCTGCTTGACATAACACCCCATATAGTTTATTTAAATCGACTGTATTGCAGTTAATTGGGCTTTACCGTGATCCCAAATGGCTTCAAATCGTTAGAATTATCAGGTTTTACAACCATTAGCTGCGGAAAAGAAAAAATTTTGGGAGCCATGTACTACCCTCTTTTCCGTCAAGGTTTAATGAAATCATCATCAAACCCTAACTATTTAGCTTCGATGAAGTTTATCCCCTCAGTCCGTCGATAGACTTTGGATCTGCATCCTGATTTCCTGCCACTTGCGCGCGTTTTGAGACTTAACAAGAACCGCCGACTGGATAACATCGTGACCGTCCACAAGAACGGTGGCGCTAACATGGACAGATTCGTCTATCACTCTTTTAATGGGGTGCCTGCCAGCATTGATGGTGGGCTGGATATTCTCTATAACAACGCGTTCTTGATTCATGGATGATCTGGTTTATAACCAAATGTAAGAAATGCATCGCTTTGCTGCACGGCCATTTTATAGCCATTATATTCTAATACTTTCCATTCCTAGTATCTTTATAAAAAAGAAAATGCCGAAGATCGTTTTAGAAACTCACGTGAAAGCCCCAATAGAGCTGGTGTTTGATTTGGCTCGCAGTATAGATCTTCATCAAAATTCCCTGAAACATACTCATGAAAAAGCGATCGCTGGCAGAACTACCGGGCTGGTAGAAGAAGGCGAAACGGTTACTTGGGAAGCGACCCATTTTGGAATCAAGCAACAGTTGACCAGTTTAATTACAGACGTTCAACCGCACCACTTTTTTGCAGATGAAATGGTTTCTGGAGCTTTCAAAAGATTCCGCCACGAGCATCATTTTTCATCGCCTGAACATGGAGTGACTCTCATGAAAGATGTTTTTGACTATGATTCCCCATTAGGGATTTTAGGCCAACTGGCCGATTTCCTATTTCTGAAAAGTTATATGACCCGATTGCTCGAACAGCGCAATGAAGTGCTCAAACAAACTGCAGAAGATGGAAGCTGGAAGGAATTGCCGGGAATGCCCAGTAGCTGAACGCAGCCGAAACCAACCACAAAAAAAACCCTTGATTTCTCAAGGGTTTTGTACTCTTAAAATTTAGAATCTATTTCTTAATTTCTTCTGGTTTGTTGAGCTTTTGTGTCAACTCTGCAGAGATGGAAGTGCGTTCAAAAAGCATTTTCCCAGCACCTGTCTCAATCATGATCGTGCCTTTGTCTGCATTGATCTGGTTGACCTTGCCGTGTATACCACTGCTCATGATTACCCGGTCCCCTACCTTGAGGGAGTCTGCAAATTGCTTTTCTTCTTTACGCCTCTTGGATTGAGGTCTAATGATTAAAAAGTAAAAAATAACAACGATCAATATATAGGGCGCAAACCCTATAAGCTGGTTCATATCCATAGAAAAGGCTTAGGCGTTAGGAGTAGCTCCTGACTTAGGTGTTACAAAACCTTTGATGATGATCTCTTCTTGACCCGCTTCTGTATTGGTTTTGATAGTCACAGTTTTGCTTTGTGCATCTGGCTTGCCAGCAGTGTTGAATTTTACCAAAACTGTTCCTTCTGCACCTGGAGCTACAGGCTCTTTTGTCCATGTAGGAACGGTACATCCACAACTCCCTTTTGCATTCACGATAATCAATGGAGCTTTACCTGTGTTTTTAAAAGTATATTCTTTCTCTACTACTGTTCCTTCACTTACGGTTCCAAAATCGTATTCTGGCTCCATAAAGGTCATGACAGGGAAATCTGCTTTTACAGATTCTCTGTTGGCTGCTGCCGTGAGGTTGGCCTCATCAATTTTGGCAGAAGCATTCTCATTACAGCTTGTCAGTGAAATGGCAGCAACTGCTGCAAACATTAAAACAATTTTTCTCATTTTATTTAATTTTTAAGCATGCCAAAGATAATCAAAAGCACCTATTATACAATGCAATCTCTGTGCCTATAACGTACCGCGGCCTACCTTATTGATCATGTCTTCTTTTTGAAACTGCTTGAGAAGGTTGTCTAGGATACCGTTGATGAAAATACTGCTCTTAGGAGAACTGTAGTCTTTTGAAATCTCGAGATATTCGTTCAACGACGCTTTCACAGGGATGCTGGGGAAGTACAGAAATTCACATTGTGCCATCATGATCAACACACTATCCACCTGGGCAATGCGATCTGTATCCCAGTTAGGGGTTTTGCCATCTACTCGTGCCCATAGTTCCTCACTATTGAGTACGGTTCTTCTAAAAAGATCCATGGCAAACTTAATATCATCAGGGTCTTTTACCAGCTCTGGTAATTTAATTTCCTTATCCACTTTCACCTTGCGGATAAACTTGATCATTTCTGTATTTACCAGCGGGTAATCATCTGTCCAGGTGATATTTACGTCTTCTAAATAATCCATTAACTCATCGCTGGGGGCAATGATCTCTGCAAAAATGGTGTTGATAAAGGATTGGTCTTTCTTGATGGAATCAGACTCCTGGCTGGCGTAAACCACAAATTCCTTACTGGTCACGATTTTCTCGTACAGTTGCTCTACATAAGCGCTGTCCAGGTGCCAGGGATTCAACTTTCTCTTTTTTAATGCGTCTTTTATGGCACTGCTTTTTGAAAGCTCTACCAGCACCTTGTTTTCAATAAGTGCTCGACTGGGGTTCTTGACAGCGTCAGATCCCGTAAAACGTACTTTAGCCAGCTTATGGCGCTTGGTTGCCAGTTTATCGATCTCCACCAGCAGTTGTACCATATATAGAAACAGGACAAATGTTTGCGTCATGCTGGAGTTCAGGAATTTTTCAAGTTCCTTCAGGTCATCGGGACGTTGCCTTTGAAAGGCAAAAACGGCCTGCATGACCTTGATGCGCAAATGTCGACGGGTAAGCATAAGAACGATTTTTAAAAGTGCAACGCGGCTGTTGTTGAGTCAGCTTTCGCGAAAGCGTAATTATTATAAATCCCATAACAAGCCAGGTTCATTATGGGATTGCAAAAATACTTTATAAATGCGGATTAACCCTGACTTTCTGCGCGTCTTGCATCGATTCGTGCCTGAGCGATCTGCAATGCAGCAGAATGTGTGGTGATCCTATTTTGCTGCGCTTTGTTCAATATCTCGATGGTCGTGGTATAGATATTTTCTGTCTTGCGCATGATCTCTGCACGGTCATACCCTTCCAACTCCGCATAAACGTTGATGATTCCCCCTGCGTTGATCAAGAAATCTGGAGCATATACGATACCGCGCTGTTGCAATAACATGCCATGCTTGTTCTCGTCTGCCAGCTGGTTGTTTGCCGCACCGGCAATAATGCTTGCCTGCAACTTACTGATCGTGTTGTCGTTAATGGTAGCGCCCAAAGCACAAGGAGCATAAATATCCATGGGCTCTGCATGAAGATCTGCACCTTCATAGATGGTCGCACCGTATTTGTCACGCACTTCTTCTAGTCGCTCGCGGTTGATGTCTGCAATAGTAACCTTAGCTCCCTCTTGAGTCAGGTATTCTACCAGCGCCTCTCCTACATTGCCTATTCCTTCTACAAAGATCACTTTGTCTTCCAGCTCATCGCTTCCATACTTGAATTTTGCGGCTGCTTTCATACCGTTGAAAACGCCATATGCGGTGATGGGTGAAGGGTTTCCAGCTCCTCCTTTGCTCTCTGAAATTCCAGTGACATAAGGAGTCACCTCGCGCACCGTGTCCATATCTTCTGTCGTCATTCCCACATCCTCTGCAGTGATGTATTTACCACTCAGGCTGTGCACGAATTCGCCAAATTTGCGCATCAGCTCTGGCGTTTTCTGTGTTTTGGCATCGCCTATAATGACCGCTTTTCCACCACCCAGGTTCAACCCGGTGATCGCGCTTTTATAGGTCATCCCGCGTGAAAGCCGTAAAGCATCGTTGAGAGCTGACCACTCGTTGCCATAATTCCACATTCTGGTACCGCCCAGTGCAGGTCCCAATACCGTATTATGGATACCGATGATGGCCTTTAATCCTGTATCTTTGTCGTTGCAAAAAACGACCTGTTCATGGTCATTGAATGACAATTGCCCGAAAACCGGATCTTGATTGATAATTTGCTCTAGAGTTGTATAATCTGTAGACATGTGATGATCATTAACGCCTTTATAAGGCTAAAAAACGTGCAAAAGTAGCGTGATTTTAGGTAACGGACAATGCCTCAAGAGAAATACTACAGTCAACCTTTAAAACAGTGTTGCAGAATTATTTATGAAAGAACTAAAAAAGCTTAATAAGCTGTTTGTCAAATACAAGTGGCAATTCATAGGCGGTATTATCGTCACTATCGCATCCCGCATACTTTCACTGATACTCCCAAAATACGTAGGGAAAATCATCAATTTGTTGAATGCCTACGATCAAGGAGATCGAACTGACCTTGAGGCTGTCAAAACAGACCTGCTTTGGTATATAGGAATCATTCTCGTGTCTACCTTGTTAGCCGCTGGGTTGACTTTCATCATGAGGCAATTGATCATCGTGGTTTCCCGGCACCTAGAATACGATCTCAAGAACATCATCTACCAGCAATACCAGCGACTTTCTTTGAGTTTTTATAAGCAAAACCGCACTGGCGATTTAATGAACCGCATTAGTGAAGATGTTTCCAAAGTGCGCATGTACATGGGCCCGGCCATCATGTATGGAATCAACATGATCACCCTGTTTGCGGTTATTGTACCTGCGATGATCAATACGGCGCCTACTCTTGCGTTTTATACCCTGGTACCTCTCCCCTTTTTATCGATAGCCATTTATGTGGTGAGCCGTGAGATCCACAAAAGATCTACTCTGGTACAGCAATACCTGTCAAATCTAAATACCATATCTCAAGAAGCCTTTAGCGGTATATCTGTGATCAAAGCCTACAATCTGGCACCGCAGATGAACGCCCAGTTCACGCAAATAGCAAATGACAGTAAGGACAAGAATATAGATCTCGCTAGAGTGCAAGCGTTGTTCTTTCCATTGATGGTGTTGTTGATAGGGTTGAGCAACATCCTGGTCATTTATATAGGTGGCCGTCAAGTGATCGCAGGAGAAATCGAGGTGGGAACCATTCCCGAGTTTTTGATCTATGTCAATATGTTGACCTGGCCAGTGGCTATTGTAGGTTGGGTAACTAATATGATCCAACAAGCAGAAGCTTCACAAAAACGCATCAATCAGTTTCTGGACATCGAGCCAGAGATCCAAAATCTAGTAGATACTCCTACACCAGTATCTGGGAGTATTGAGTTCGATAATGTCAATTTAATTTACGAGGACACTAACATACATGCGTTGAAAGACCTATCCTTTAAAATAAGTGCTGGTCAGACACTGGCCATTTTAGGAAAAACGGGTAGCGGGAAATCTACCATTCTAGAACTGATAGGAAGGTTGTATGATGTCACCGACGGTATCATTAAGATTGATGGAACCCCTATACGTGATTTAAATCTGGACGATTTGCGCAAAGCGATAGGTTATGTACCCCAAGATGCCTTTTTATTTTCAGATACCATTGGAAACAACATTGCCTTTGGGAAAAAGAATGCCAGTGATGATGAGATTGAAGCCGCGGCAAAAAATGCAGTAGTCCACAAAAACATCAAAAAATTCACGCTAGGCTATGAAACTGTTCTAGGAGAACGCGGGATTACCTTAAGTGGTGGTCAAAAACAGCGGGTTTCCATTGCAAGAGCGATCATTAAAAAACCCAATATTTTACTTTTTGATGATTGCCTGAGTGCCGTGGATACAGAGACGGAAGAGCAGATCTTAAACAACCTGAAAAAAGTAACGGATGGAACCACCACCATCATTGTGAGTCATAGGGTAAGTTCTGCAAAAAATGCAGATAAGATCATCATTTTAGACGATGGGAAAATTATTGAAAGCGGCAACCATGAATCACTTCTAGAGGCCAATGGCTACTATGCAGATTTGTATGCAAATCAGATGCTGGAAGAGTAAGCAGAAAAAGGGCTCGTGTTTTTATAGTTTTTTCCTATTTTTGGTTGCTTACTAAACCAATACCAAATCATGAGCGATAGAGACTATCAAGAGCAGGAAGAGATTTATTCAAAAGTAGTACGTGCAGGAAGACGTACTTATTTTTTTGACGTACGTTCCACAAAGGCAGACGATTACTACCTTACCATTACAGAGAGCAAGAAATTTACCAACGACGACGGTAGTTTCCACTTTAAAAAACACAAGATCTATTTGTATAAAGAGGACTTTGCAGAATTTGGCGAAACTCTTAAACAAGTAACGGACTATATTATTGAGAAAAAAGGGGATGAGGTCATTTCAGACCGTCATCAGTCTGACTTTAAGAAAGACGAACCGGCTACTGATGCCGCTGATGATGCTACAGAGCCGAATCATCCTGCCAGTTTTACAAACGTAGATTTCGACGATATTTAAGCGTTACCTACTTACGAAAAGCCTTTCCCTGCGAAGGGCTTTTTGCTTTCTAAAATTCAAACATTCCACCATGAAGAATAACTACCTGTTGATTTTTGTTTTGTTCGCTTTCGCGAAAGCGATGACCGCACAAGTCACCGTTGACCCACAGATGGAGTACTACCTGCCCAGCGACGTCACCTATAACCCAGACATCCCAACTCCAGAAGAAGTCATAGGATACGTACCCGGGAAATGGCATGTCACGCACGACAAACTCGTACAATACATGACCGCCCTGGCTGGTGCGAGCGATCGAATTACTTTAGAAAATCGAGGTAAAACTTATGAAGATAGGCCATTGATTTTATTGACAGTCACTGCAGCTTCCAATCATAACAGCCTAAAATCGATACAGCAGGCACACGAGAACCGCATTGACGGGAATGGTTCCAGTACTGGCGCTCCCATTGTGATTTATCAAGGATTCTCCATACACGGGAACGAACCTAGCGGTTCGAATGCTGCTCTTTTATATGCCTATTACCTGGCCGCCGCTCAAGGACCCGCCATAGACGAACAGTTAAAAAATACCGTAATCTTATTAGACCCTAGTTTCAATCCTGACGGTTTGCAACGTTTTGCCGGTTGGGTAAATCAGCATAAGAATGCTAACGTCACCATTGACGGCAATGACAGGGAATATGACGAAGTCTGGCCTGGTGGTCGTACGAATCACTATTGGTTTGACATGAACCGCGACTGGCTGCCCGTACAACTTCCAGAATCTCGCGCGCGCATCGCAAGTTTCAACAAATGGATGCCTAACATTTTGACAGATCACCACGAGATGGGAACCAATTCCAGCTTCTTTTTCCAGCCGGGAATTCCCTCGAGAACGAACCCACTAACGCCGCAAATGAATCAAGACTTGACGAAAGAGATCGGGAAATATCATGCGGCAGCGCTGGATAAAATCGGTTCGTTTTATTATACAGAAGAGAGTTTTGATGATTTCTACTACGGTAAAGGATCAACCTTTCCTGATGTGAATGGAGGTATAGGAATTTTATTTGAGCAAGCCAGCTCTCGCGGGCATGCGCAGGAATCCGTGAATGGGGTATTGACTTTCCCTTTTACCATACGTAACCAATTTACAGCGGCACTCAGCACCCTAGCAGCAGCTAATGGAATGCGAGGATCCATATTAGACTACCAAGCCAAGTTTTATGCGAATGCTGCAAAAGAGGCAAAAAACGGAACCATCATCTTCGGTGATTCTAAAGATGCTGGAAAAACAGACGCCTTTGCTGAAGTACTTCTAAGACACGAGATTGAGCTTAAAGAGCTTGACAAAGATGTAAAAGTAGATGGCAAAGAATACAAAAAAGGCCACGCCTATCTGATCCCAACCGCACAGAAAAAAAGCCGACTGATCAATGCCTTATTTCAAAAGACGACCACTTTTACAGACAGTCTTTTCTACGACATCAGCGCTTGGACTTTTCCGCTAGCATTTGATTTAGATTATTCTATGAATGCAGGTTCTAGCGCGAGCGGAACTCCAGTGACTTATACTATCGAGGGCGAAAATTTGACCATCCAAAAACCCTATGCTATTGCATCCAATTTGGCCAAGTCAGATTACGCCTACTTGATGGAATGGAATGAGTACATGACTCCTAAGGTTTTAAATGATCTTTTAAAAGATGACATCATTGCCAAGGTAGCCATGCAACCTTTCGAATTGAACGGAAAGTCCTATGACTATGGAACCATAATGATTCCTGTTTCCAGACAGCCTATTTCCAGTACGGAATTAAGGGACCGCCTGAACAAACACCTACAAGAAACTAATGTGGTGATCGATCCGGTAAATACGGGATCAACAGTAGGAATCGATTTGGGGTCCAATTCCTTCGTACCACTAGACAACCCAAAGATTGCTCTAGTGATAGGTGATGGAATTGATCCTTATGATGCGGGAGAGATCTGGCATTTGATGGATCAACGCTATGACATCACGATTACTAAGATCGAATTGAATCGTATGGCACGAGCAGATTTATCCAATTATAACACTATCATTATCCCGAACACCTACGGCAGCCCAGATAAGAATGTCATCGAGAGTTTAAAAACTTGGACGCGTTCTGGTGGTACCTTGATAGGTTATGGAAACGCCTTGCGCTGGATGTCTAGTGAGAAATTGCTACCTATGACTTTCAAGTCTACTAAGAATCCTGCCACCAATGTCACTTTTGAACAGCGTGGCGATTTCAATGGCGCACAGGTCATTGGCGGATCCATTTTTGAAACTAAGTTGGATCGTTCCCACCCAATTGCATTTGGCTACAAAGACGATCAATTAGCGATGTTTAGAAACTCTACATTATTTATTGAAGCAGACAGCACCTCGTATAAAAACCCGATTCGATATACCAATGAGCCATTGATGGCCGGATACAGTTCCAAAATCAACTTGGAAGCCATCAAAAACACAGTGCCGTTCCAGCACAACAGTTATGGACGTGGTGAGGTGATAGGTTTCACCGACAACACCAACTTCCGTGCTTTTTGGTATGGAACGAATAAGTTGTTGATGAATGCGATATTCTTCGGCAAGGCGATGTAAGAAGCTTTCAGCAATCTCTTGAAAAAGCAAAGCCCCTTTCAATAGTGTTGAAAGGGGCTTTGTAATTTTTCCGCTTTCGCGAAAGCGAAAACATCAACCTACTCGATCGCCATTAACGGCTTGTTGATCAGGTTTCAGCAGGATCACTTTATGATCGCTGTCCACAGAGCCAAGCACCAAGCACTCACTCATAAAATTAGCGATTTGTTTAGGTGGAAAGTTGATCACAGCGATAATCTGTTTTCCAATTAAATCTTGCAATTGATAATGATCTGTAATCTGAGCGCTGGTTTTTTTGATTCCTATTTCCTCGCCGAAGTCAATGGTCAATTTGTAAGCCGGTCTCTTGGCTTCTGGAAATAACTGCGCGTCTACAATGGTGCCGACGCGCATATCTACTTTAGTAAATTCTTCCCAAGAAAGATTATTTGTCATTCATTCTCAGTTTTTCGATCATTTTAGGCGAAATGTACACATCTGCACCATAAGCATCCACCAGTAAACCTTTATTACCGTCATTGCTTTCAATCACATAGAGTATGGTATTATCTGCCGGATCAGAAACCCCTTCAAAGCGATAGAATTTAATCACTTTTAATTCTTCAGCATCCCATTTCTTTTTTAAATCTTTGGACTCCAAACCATCTTCTACCAGGTCGTAATCGACGGTATATCCCATGGATTGTAAATCTTCTATAGCTTTGGATAACGTATCGTATCCGTTTTTGAAATCAGTCATAATTGGTCGTTTTGATTAAAGTTAAAAAAGAAGCTAAAGTTCACGGGCAGGCTTTTCAAAACTTTAATACATACAAACGTTACGTATCTTAGGAAACCAAGACTAATGTAATGTGCGTATCAACGTACGTATGTATTGAAAAAATAAATCTATGTCCTTAACTCCATCCACTATGTTGCCGCTGGGAACTGTTGCACCCCCATTTGAATTGATAGATACCGTTTCAGGAAATCTTATGTCCTTTGAAGATGTAAGAGGCTCGAAGGGAACGGTTGTCATGTTTATATGCAACCATTGCCCTTTTGTGATGCATGTGAATGATGAACTGGTACGACTTGCAAATGATTACCGAGTGACTGGTTTTGGTTTTGTGGCGATATCCAGTAATGATGTGGGCAACTACAAACAAGACGGACCTAGACAAATGCAACGAGTAGCAGATAAGCATGATTATCCATTTCCCTATCTATACGATGAAACTCAAGAAGTAGCTAGAGCCTACGATGCGGCCTGCACTCCAGACTTTTACCTGTTTGACAGCGAAGACAAACTGGTCTATCGCGGACAGCTGGATGATTCCCGACCGCGCAATGGTATTCCATTAACTGGAAGATCCATGCGAGAAGCAATTGATGCACTAGAAGGAAATAAAGAAGTTCCTAAAAATCAGAAGCCCAGTGTGGGGTGTGGGATTACGTGGAAGTGAGGTACGAGCTACCAATGAACTCGATATTTAATATAGAGTGCTAGAAAACCTACGTACATAAAAATTGAACTTAAAACCACTATTTTTACAGACTTGTATCTCTCTAACTTAATGTCTTTAATCAGAGGTATACTTCTGATTATAAGCGCCAAAATGTAAGCGGTACATGGAACACCTATGATCAGTCCTATCCAAAAATACAACGTTGGAAATCTCAAGTTAGTAAGCCTAGAAATCTCATTAACGATAATAGCTAAGTTCACCCAAGCGATGATTATATAAAATGAATAATAATTCATTTTAGTCTGAAAATCTATCGAAATACCGTAGGATATCTTTCTAGAGCACCTCAAAACAATATTATTGAAATACCAAAAGCAAAGTTTTAACGTTGTACTTAATGATGCATACATCGAAATCCTAACCTTAATTTACTAAAAAGAAATCCCTCCATTTCGAATTAGATTCGTTGGTTTGTTTAATTCTAAATTTATCGTAAGTTGGATAAAATTCTATTTCATAACAAAACCCTTGAGTTTTAATATAATTTCCGTCAGAATTTTGTCCTTTCTTAGATTCATCGAAGTTTGAGCGATCGTTATAGCAGTTATCGCTCGTCAAATAGTAAGATTCTAATCCAACCTGATTGCCTGCAGTAGACAATCGAAAAGTTCCATTAGAATCAAACTCAAACAATATTTTATCTGTTGTATTAGGATGTGAACTCCACTTTTTATCAATCAAATGGGGTTTAATTTCCTCTGTAATATAATTCACTTGTGCGATCATATAGTTCGAGAAAAAAAACATAATTACTAACAGGAGTAATTTATTTAGCATAACTTATTATTTAACTTTAGTTTATTTTCTTGGAATAGTGGGATTAAGTGGAAAACTGAATAGTACTGAGTAAAACCATATCTCGACTTTCGCTCAATACTGGTTTATAATCATCGAACTGGATATTTTGAACTTAAGAAAGATGAATCATCGCAAACACCGCATAATTCACCATGTCCTGATAGTTGGCATCCAGCCCTTCTGATACGATAGTTTTTCCTGCATTGTCCTCGATTTGTTTGACTCGTAACAATTTTTGTAGGATCAAATCTGTTAACGAACTCACGCGCATGTCTCGCCAGGCCTCGCCATAGTCGTGGTTTTTGTCCATCATTAATTGTTTCGTGATGGCTACTTGCTGGTCGTACAATTTTGTGGCTTGGGCTACATTTAAATCGGGTTGCTCTACAATTCCTTTTTCCAACTGGATCAACGCCATGATGGAATAATTGATAATTCCTATGAATTCGCTTTCTTGCCCTTCATCGACTTTAGATTCGGCTAGAGTTTGAAGGCCTCGTATGCGTTGCGCCTTTATAAATATCTGATCTGTAAGTGATGGCAATCTTAAAATACGCCATGCGCTGCCATAATCGGTCATCTTATTAATGAACAAGTTGCGGCAGGTCTGGATCACTTGATCGTATTGCTGGCTGGTGTTGGGCATGATACTACAGATTTTGGCGTAAATTTCGGTCACAAATTACGATATCTACCACTTATGTCCACGATAAATTGCGCTGGGAAACTCATCGATCTTGCGAGCCCTAAAGTCATGGGGATCGTCAACGTCACTCCAGATTCCTTTTATGACGGCGGTGCCTTGAAATCTGATGCAGATGTTTTGAACCAGGTGGAGAAGATGCTAAGGGATGGTGCCACATTCATTGACGTAGGCGGTTACAGCAGCCGGCCTACCGGTGCGGACATTTCTGTAGAAGAAGAACTCCAGCGTGTCCTACCCATCATAAACCTGATCAAAAAATCATTTGAAGGCGTTATTTTGAGTTGTGACAGCTTTCGCGAAAGCGTCATCGCCACAGCTCTTAACCACGGTATTGATATCGTGAATGACATCAGCGCTGGGAAACTGGATGCTAAAATGCTGGAAACCGTTGGGAAAGCTAGTGTTCCCTACATCATGATGCACATGCGTGGCACGCCGCAAACGATGAAATCTTTAACCGATTATGAGAGCCTCCTCATCGAAATGAACACTTATTTTGCCGAGCGCATCGCGGCAGCCAAAGCGGCAGGAATCAACGATATCATCATCGATCCTGGATTTGGTTTTGCTAAAACCATTCCCCAAAACTTTCAATTGCTCAAGAACCTGGATCTCTTTAAAGCGCATCAAGTGCCTATACTTGCAGGAGTTTCTCGCAAGTCGATGATCCATAAAACCTTAGGCACAAATGCCGCAAATGCGTTGAACGGGACTACGGCGCTGCACATGACCTGCCTGCAAAATGGCGCCAAAATCCTGCGCGTCCACGATGTGAAGGAAGCCATGGAAGTCGTATCCTTGTACCAGGCGATTCAAGAAAATTAATCCTATTTTTACGAGCCATGGAGCTACCCGATTTTAGAATTCTTGACCTGATTGACATCGTGCTTTTTGCAGCGTTGATCTTTTATATCTACAGACTGGTCAAGGGTACAGCTGCCATCAATATTTTTATAGGCATTGTGATCATTTATTTGATCTATCAAGTTACCGTATTTCTGCAAATGGAAATGCTTTCAAGGGCTTTGGGCGCCTTTACCGGTGCAGGAGTCTTTGCCCTGATTGTAGTATTCCAGCAGGAATTACGTAGGTTTCTCTTAATGCTGGGCTCTACCAATTTTACTTCTAAACGCCGTTTCCTTAGGCAACTGCGCATTTTCAATAATGATAAAGACAATAACAACAATGTGGTGGACGAGATTGTTACTGCCTGCAAGCGCATGAGTGCTACTAAAACTGGGGCTCTGATTGCCATCAAACGCGACGGCTCTCTAGACTTTTTAAAGAATAGTGGGGATACCATGGACATCGTTGTGAATGCGCCCATCATCCAGAGCATTTTTTATAAGAACAGCACACTGCACGATGGCGCCATGATTATTGAAGACAATAAAATTACAGCAACCAGGGTGATCCTTCCCGTGTCTGACAACCGTAAGATCCCGCAGCGTTTTGGACTGCGTCATAGAGCAGCACTAGGGCTTACGGAACGCAGTAATGCGCTTGCCATTATCGTGAGTGAAGAAACTGGTCAGGTCTCTCTGGTCATCAATGGCGAGTTTGACAGTTATGATGATATGGACGACCTCTCTGACAAAATCAAATCACACCTTGCTTAATGGAACGGGTGTGCAAGAATTGTGAAAGAATGCTTTATGCAAATCAGGATTATTGTCCTGGTTGTGGTTCTGAATGGATTGATTATCGATTGACACCTAAAAAAATCACTGCAGAATTTAGTGAACGGTATTTTGCGACAGACAATAGGTTTTTGATAACGGTCTTACACCTTTTGAGCTATCCAGAAAATGTCATCAATGGATACATCACAGGTCAGCGTAAAAAATATGTCAATCCAGCGAGCTTTTATTTTATTAGCCTGACGTTGATTGGATTACAAGTATTTATAATGAAAACGTTCTCTCCTGAACTCTTAGGATTTACCGAAGAACTTGAGAAAACTAGTTTAAAAGGCTATCTCGATTATTTTTATGATTACATGGGTTTGTTTACCGCATTTCTCATTCCTGTTTATGCGGTATCAGGGCTCATCATATTTTCAGATACAAAAAAGTACAACTTTACAGAACACCTGATATTCTTCATTTATGTATATGGTCTCTCGAATATTATAATTTCATTGTTCACTCCATTATTCATCATTTTTGAAGTCTCATTTCAAACTAGTTCAATTATTCTCGCCCCTATCTCACTGATTCAAATAGGCTGGTATTACAAGCGTTGCTTCAAATTGACGATCACGAAATCAATCGTCAAGACCATTTTAATATTTTTATTGTATACCGTAATGCAACTTTTCCTTATTCTCTTTTTGGGAATGATAGCAATAGGTATGATATATCTATTTAACCCAGAATTTCTGAGCAATATTAAAATCGCTTAATATGGAAAGGTCTTGTAAAAATTGTGGTGACCTTATTTATGCGACTAAAACGCATTGTTCTAATTGTGGTGCCAAATGGATCCAAAACCGAATTACCATGCGCCAGGTAGGCCTGGATTTTAGCGATATGTATTTGGGAGTGGATACTAAATTTGTTCACACGTTTGTGGATTTATTTAGAAAGCCTGGTGAAGTAATTAATGGCTACATCAATGGACGGCGGGTGTATTATATGGATGCGATCCGGTATACCTTACTAGCCTTATTTCTTACTGGTGTTTACGTCTTTGTGATGAAGAATTCTGGGGCGTTAGAATTATATATGGCCGATTTTCAAGCGGGATATGATTCGGTAAAAACCATGGAAAATGAAAAAGCCCTTGCCTTTCAAAATAAGTTTGGAGATGCCTTTTTGGATTATCAAGGCTTGATTTATTTCCTGACGATACCATTGCTAGCCTTGGTAGGTCGTATCACCTTTTGGGGAAAAAGATATTTTAATTTCACAGAGCAGATGGTTTTCTATATGTATACCTATGCTCATATTTTTATTGCAACTACACCGATAAGCCTTCTACTCCTGTGGATTTCTCCTGAAGCCTTTTTTTATTGGTCGTTTGTCAGTTTCCCCTTCATGTTTCTTTACAATGCCTACTGTTACAAAAAATGTTTCAACCTCAGCATTTCAGAGACCGTATTGAAGAGCTTAATTTCAATCATCGTTTTAATAGCGTCCTTCATCCTACTGTTCATTCTTGCAATGGTACTTGTATTTTTAGTAGCCTTAATTGCAGATAAATTAGGATATGATGTCAAGGGATTTTTTGAGACTAACTTTGGAAGTTAAGCTACCTCCTGCTGCTGGAACTGTACCTCGTATAGGTTTTTATAATACCCAACTTCTTGCTGAAGTAACTCCTGATGGGTTCCCATTTCAACGATTTCCCCTGCGTCCATCACGATGATCTTATCGGCTTTTTTGATGGTGGCAAGACGGTGAGCGATCACTATAGAAGTTCGGTCTTTTGTAATAATATCTGTCGCATCTTGAATCAACTGCTCGCTGTAAGCATCTACAGAACTTGTGGCTTCATCTAGGACCAGAATACTTGGATTGGAGACATAGGCTCTAAGGAAAGCTATCAACTGACGTTGGCCAGAGCTCAACATGGCGCCTCGTTCTTTCACGTTATACTGGTAGGCGTTGGGTAGCGAGTTGATAAACTCATGCACCCCTATTTTTTTGGCGGCCGCAATTACGTCTTCTTCCGTGATGTCCGGATTTTGTAAAGTGATGTTGTTTAAAATGGTATCTGCAAACAGGAATACGTCTTGAAGCACCACGGCAATTTGGGAGCGTAATGATTCTAAGTTGTACGCTTTCGCGGAAGCGGAATCCACCAGAATCTCTCCTGCATTGATCTCATAAAATCGGGAAAGCAAGTTAATGATGGTCGATTTACCGGCACCTGTAGCACCTACAATCGCCACGGTCTGTCCTGGCGCGACTTTAAAACTCAGGTTTTTCAAAACAAGTTCATCCTCCACATAACCAAAATCTACATTCTTAAATTCAATAGCTCCTTTCAAATCTGATGCGATTTGAGTGCCGGTGTCTTCGATTCTAGAATCGGTATCTAAAATCTTGAAGACTCGGTTGGCCGCTACCATTCCCATTTGTAGCGTGTTGAATTTATCCGCAATTTGACGCAGCGGACGGAACAACTTTTGGGACAAATCAATAAACATGACTATAGTTCCTATTTGTACAGGAGTGGTCTCCAGGCCTAAATTCATCACTACACCTATATAAACGATCAGACCAATGGTGATACTCGAGGCCATCTCTGCAATTGGGAAAAAGATACTGTTGTACCAAACGGTTTTCACCCAGGCCGTTCTGTGCTTGTCGTTGATCTCTTTGAACTGTTCGTACTCTACCTTTTCGCGGTTAAAAATCTGCACGATCTTCATACCCGTCACGCGTTCCTGAACAAAAGAATTCAGATTGCTTACCTGGGTGCGCACTTCTTCAAAAGCTACTTTCATTGCCTTTTGGAACACACGAGTGGCATAAAGGATAAAAGGCATTACGATCAAGGCAATCAACGTCAATTGCCAGCTCGAATAAGTCATGAATGCCAAAACAGCCACCATCTTCAATAAGTCTGAAATGATCATGAATAAACCTTCAGAAAAGATGCTCGCAATGGTTTCAATATCACTTACCGCTCGAGTAACCAATTTACCCACAGCGCTCTGATCAAAATATTTCATCTTAAAGCCTAACATGTGATCGAACAACTTGGTTCTCAAATCGCGAATCACTTGTTGCCCCAACCAGTTGGCGTAATAGATAAAACTGAGCTGTAGAAGTACGTCTGCCAGAAGTACCACCGTCATCAAAACTATGACGCCGGTAAAACCGCCATACTCCATTCCCCAAATGGTATTGACCCCATTAAAATCCTGAGGAATAATGTGATTATCTATAGCAACCTTTATCAAGAAAGGCATCCCTAATGCCACCACCGCAAGTATGATCGCACTTAAAGCGACATAGTAATAGGTGAGTTTATAAGGCTTAGTATAAGAAAGCAATCGCTTAAAAAGCGACAGGTTAAACGCGTTACCCGTAGATGATGCCATAATTTATTTGAGCAAATGTGCGATGCTGGATCGCATTTCTTCTTCTTTTTGTGTGCCGATGACGTACTCTTTATCAGCTGTCTTAAAGTGCAGTCCTTTTGATCCACGGACGTTATAAACCGTCCCCATTCCGGTCCAGATTCTAATCCCCCAACCACCTACGAAACCGTAATCCATAACCTTAGCCATTTTTAAGTCGGACCAAAGCCATTCTCTCTTCACAAACGGATAGTAGTGTATGTGAATTTTTTCTTCCGTGATGGTCGTTTTCAATTTCATGATCCAAATGGATGACAAGAACACAACTCCCAAAACGCAGCTCGCAATCACACCGACTATAGCTAACTGGTCTTCCATGGTTTGAATCGCTGCCACCGCGCTTGCTATAATGATAACGATGGTTGAAAGTATAATAAGGTGCAACCACCATTGATTGAATTTCTGTTCTTCCTGAAATAGTATCTTATTCATTATTCCAAATTTCTTCTGGATACCTAACACGAGTTAAATACAATCCTTGCGCTGGTGCGCTAGCCCCAGCTTTACCTCTATCTTTAGACGTGATAATGCGATGCATGTCTTCCACTTCTAATTTTCCGTAGCCTACTTCTAGTAAGGTTCCCACAATGGCTCGCACCATATTGCGAAGGAATCGATTAGCGGTGATGTGGAAAATCAGTTCAAAACCATCCAGTTCAAAGCGTGCCTCGCTAAGATCACAAAGATAAGTCTTTACCTCTGTGTTCGTTCTGGAGAAACATTCGAAATCGGTATACTCCAGCAACACATTTGCTGCCTGCTGCATGCGCTCTATATCTGGAATTCTATACAGCACATAGGTCGATTTATTTTTAAATGCATCTGGACGCAAGTTGAATCGATACTCATAAGATCTATGGGTTGCATGAAATCGAGCGTGCGCTTTTTCAGCTACTGCACGTATTTCAAAAATGCTGATGTCTTTTGCAATCCAGCGGTTCAATCTATAGGTCAATTGCACGGGATCCAGTTCTCCTTCCCAATCAAAATGCGCAAACATTTGGGTCGCATGAACGCCAGTATCGGTTCTACCAGCTCCAGTTATATAAACTTTGGAACGCAACATTTTAGACAATCCTTCCTCCACCACTTCTTGTACCGTCACGCATTGCGGCTGTCGTTGCCAGCCGTGATAGGCAGTACCATCATAGGCGAGTTCAATAAAATAGCGTTGTTTATTTTGCATCTGTGCAAATGTAGCTGCTATAGGTGGAAATTTGACAAACGACAGGCTCGATTGTCGCTCTGCTCCAATCTTGCTGACCAACGACGCATGACTTGTTATATGGCAGCAACAAATTTCAAAAATTAAATGAAAAATATTTTTAAACTACAGAATTTGACCCTAACAAAGAACTGTCTTATGTCTTAAGTCACGAGAATTGCCGCAGGCAACTTGAGTTGTCTTTTGTCAGCCGTCGATCGTCGATCAGTCGGTCGTCATACAATCGGTAATCAAGATTTGCGAAATCAAATTAAAACTTGATAATCGAGAATAAAGCGATCTATATATAAATTAAGTAATGCGGACTTCGAGAGCCTCAATCCTCGGGTTAGTAAATTTATTGTGGTTTAAAGACGAGTGCATTTTGGAACTTGGAACTTGGAACTTGGAACTTGGAACTTGGAACTTGGAACTTGGAACTTAAAAAATGCTGTTTTCTAATCTTCCCATCCTACTTTTGACGCATGAAGATTTTACTATTATCCGATACTCACAGCCACTACGACGCCTTTATGGAAAAATACATTCTGCAAGCAGATGAGGTCTGGCATGCTGGCGATATAGGAAATCTTGAAGTGACTGATAAAATTGCAGCACTCAAACCATTAAGAGCGGTCTACGGAAATATTGATGATGACAAAGCGAGGTTGCAATACCCATTGCATAACCGATTTGATTGCGAGGGAATGGACGTCTGGATCACGCACATAGGCGGTTATCCGGGACGTTACAACCCAAATATCAGACAAGAGATTTATGCCAATCCCCCAGACGTGTTTATCTGCGGTCACAGTCATATTTTAAAAGTGATCAACGATAAAAAGATCAACTGCCTGCACATGAACCCTGGAGCGATAGGTATTCACGGATTTCATCAGAAGCGTACGATGCTGAGGTTTGAGATCAATGGTGGCAAGATTTCTGGGCTGGAGGTTGTGGAGAAAGACCGATAGATCTCTTCTCATTTTAAGTCATAAAAAACTGGAAGCAGTGCTTCCAGTTGTTAGCAATGAAATATCCGATAATATTCCCCCAAATTATATCGGATCGATTCGATAGCTTTAAATTAAAATTACTGCAAAGAAAGAAGCATTTTTAAAAGATTTTATAAGTGTTGGGATATTCAGGATAAGTGTTTTGTTCTATTTATATTTTTATTTCTTCTTTCCACTGTACGAAAGAAGTAAGATGATAATGGGCAATAAATATAAAAATGTGAAAAATGATTTATTAGCAAATTAGAGCTAGCACATTTAAATGGTGTTTATAATCAAAATGGGCGCAGAGTCAGTATCGTTTCAAAGAAGCTAAAATTGATCAAGAATATTCGCCTGATACCATGCATTTTGATCACGACTCAGGTATCTAATTTTTTTAGAAAACATTGTTATCGAAATATTTAGTAGTTCTCTTACCGTCAATTGTATAAGTGACAATAAGTTCATCAGGTCTTTTGGAATTCGTTTTATAAATAGGTTGAATTTTGTAATCTACCTTTGACCCTCGTTTTAAAGATCTTTCCCATTCGTTTTCCATTGAATTCCAAGCACCTCCAGAGCGATTAAGCTTTTTAGACATAGGAATGTAATTATACATCTCGGAACCACCGCCAAACCTATTCGCAATTAAATGTCCACCTTCATCCTTAAAAACTGGATATCCTGCCTTCACTCTAAGAGTTTGCCCTTTTACGACCACTGGAATTCCATCTTTGACTGTTTTTGAAAGACCTTGCATTTCTTTGCTGCGCAAAGGTTTATTTTTTGGTAATCCGGTCAACACTCCAGATATTTGTTTGTAAAGCCCGTCATTTTTAATTATATAACTTTGTCCTCTTACTTTATAGACACTATTTGGAATCATCTTAATCTCATTCAATAAAGGGTTTAGATCTTTCTCTCCCTTCCATGGTGCAGCTGTCAAGACATTACCGTCCAAAGCGGCTACTCTTTTTCCGTTAGGATTATTAATCAATAGTATATCGCCTGACTCTATAAAAAGATATTTTTTATAAAATGCGGTTTCACCAGATTCGGTCATAACGTCTGCAAAAAACTTAACTATATCAGAATTGTTCGCTGATTTTGTGTTCGAGATAGAGAGCCAAATTTTCAAAGCATTTTTATCATTCGCCAATAATTCTTTTAACTTCCTATTTTCGGCAATAGCAGAACCTAACTTGGTAATTATATCATCCGATTGTTTTAAAAGCCTATCTCTAGATTCTGAGTCAAATGATTCCTTTATAATTTTTATTGATTTTTCGAGACCATCATCACCAAATCTACTTACGGTTTGTTCCAGAAGCTCTCCGCCAAGCTTTCTTTTAAATTGAGCGTCTCCAAAACTTGCGCACATCAAGATTACGAGTAGTATGATAAACCTAGTTTTCATTTTTCAAGCTTTTTATTAAATCAGTATAATACAACTCCGTATTACTATTTAGGTCATCTAGTATTTTCAAATGATCGTTGTCAGTAAGTTTATAGGTTTCTATAATATTAGTTTCTAATTCAATGGAATATTTGATATTCTGCCAAACCGAAATTCCAATTATTACTATGAACCCTATTGCAGTTAAAAAAAACTTTTTAATTGTAATAGCAAAAAGGCCTAATAAAAAAATTATTCCTCCTATTAGTAATGGCATTACAACCGCTTCTATGATCTCTGGTATAACCTCAGAAAGTATGATCTTGTTAACCTTATCGACTATAATAGTTGTCTTTTTTGATGATTGACTACTCAGCTGAATTTTTTGATTCTCAATTTGTAATGAATTAGAAGCGAGATGAATTTGACCAAGCATCTCCTTTCTCTGATTATTTATTAATAATTCATAGTCATTTTGAATTTTATCTAAATGAGCGATATATTTCGTGGATCTAAAATATTTTTCAACTCTAGTTTTCCATCGTGAATTGGTTTTAGTCTCACTTTCAAAATAAAATATTATTGCTTGACCCCAAATCTTAAAAAATCCAGTCTCGTTATCAACAAACTTCTCACTTTGGACTTCAATGAAAGTTTCAGAGGCGTTATTCAAATGTGATTGAAACTTTGTGTGAGATTGCAGTTCATATTGTTTAAGTCTATTAACTAGAATTAAATCAGAGTTGGTTTGTAGAATCGTGGCCGAGCTTTCAACCATAACAAACAATGTCACTACTATCAGATAAAACAACCTCATCTATAACAACGTTTCAAAGATTGGATTAATTTTTTCAGAATAAATAATAACTGGATTTTCATAAGGCCATATGATATTAAACAACCATGTAATCAAGTAACCGCCTGCAAAAATTAAAAGTATAATTAATATAATGGATTGGAATATCGGATCAGGATCTGAATCAATTCCTTCAACCAAAAAGTTAGTTGCACCAAAAAACATAACCACTAAGAATGCAATTATTCCATAAAGGATATAATCGTTTAGCCATAACTTAAATGATCTGAACCACGAGTCGTAATAAGGATCATTTTCCTGAAATGCTTCGTCGCCATAAACTTTTACATTTACTAAAAGGTTTTTGAATTCTTTTAAGGCATTCTCAGTCAGATATGTTTCTTTATTTCTGACTCTATCAAGAGTTGCCATTGGGCATTTGAAAATTCTTGCTAATTGCTCTTTATCATCATCATTCTCTATAAGAAGATCCCGGACAACTTCATGACCAGCCATCATCTCCACTTTTTCTTGAACTAATTCTTCCACTTCTCCATCATTATTAGAGCATGATGCTACGAGAAAAATTGCAGCAATAAAAAAAGTATAATTTCTGATGTTCAAAGTAGTTGGTTTTAAATTGAATTTTAATTACAATTTGTAAGCCTATAAACCTATACCAAACTCTTAAAATTTCTCTAAGAAATACATAACTGCTCTTAAATTACGGATAAGTGCTACCGCTCCAATATCAAAATTACAGTGGTTCCCGTATCACAATACTTGACTTGCAAGCCAGTTTCAGCATCATAACCTAAAAGAGATAATCGTTCTCGGATTAACTGTGTTCCCTTAGAAACGTGACGCTTGTTTTTTGTTAGACTCGCTGTTCCAATACCATTATCTTGGATGATGCAGCGGTAAAAAGAGGAGCCCTCGTCAGCCATTTGACAAAGATAGATAGACTCTTCTTGAGAGCTAAGTGCTTCGAAAGAAATATCAAGGCGTGGAGATTCTATTCTTGACGGGAATGCATGCACAAAGGCGTTCTCAACAAATGGTTGTAAAATCATCGTCGGGATGCTGGTTTGAGCTTTAGAAAGTTCTGGATCTACAGAAATATTCACTTCTATACGATCGCCAAACCTGGCATTCTCAATAGCAATATACTTTTGTAAATAGTCAATCTCTTCCGCAATGGTTAGGAAAGGTTTTGAAGTGTTATTCAAATTGGCCCGCATCAGATTGGAAAATGTGCTCAGGTAATGCATCGCCTTTTCATTCTCTTGATTACTGATGAAATACTGGACCGAATTCAGAGAATTGAATACAAAATGAGGGTTCATTTGAGCCAATAGGGCTTCTAACTTTACTTCCTCCACACGTTTCGTCAAGGCTTCTTTTTCTTTAGACCTCTGCGTATCACGTTTTCGCTTTAAGCGAAAATAAATTACCAAAAGTGTCATTGCCACTATAAAACATAATACAATGAACCACAATTGCTTGTAAAATGGAGTTGCTATGTGAAAGTCCAACACTTGTTGCTCCAGCACATATCCTGTGGAGGCATCTACCACCTGCACCAACAGGCTGTAAGTTCCTGGTTCCAGAAACGGTAGGGTCAATGTGGCGTTATTTATAGAAATCCATTCTTGTGAAGTATCGAGACGATAACTGTATTCCAATTTCTCTGGATACGGATGGTTATTTGTATTTAACTGTATTTCAAGTGAATTCTGATCTGTAGCCAATTCTAGTCTAGAATTTGAATCTAGAGCCATCTCCTTGCCGTTCACCAACACAGATTTCACAGTAACGAAGTCCACACGAGATTCCTGATCAATAAGCTTTTTTAATTGAACCTCGTAATAACCGTTATCGGTTCCCAATAGCAATTCATCTCCCCTTATAAAACCACTGTACACTTTACCAGTAACTCCTTGCTCTTTATTTAAAAACAACTCTCGCCCTTTTTGAAGGATCACCACTCCTTTAGAGGTTCCTATGATTAAGTAGTCCTTGTAAGAAGTAAGGAATGTAATCGTGCTCCCATATGCTTTGTTACGATTGACTGGGGTAACCTTAAAATTTTGAGCTTCATCTTCTAAAATAAATAGATCGCCGTCTTCATTTGTAATTGCTATTTTACCTTCACCATAAGCGGTGATATACCTCAAGCGTTTTTCTTTCCAAATTCCGGTCGCCGCATAAGACGTGAAATTTCCATCGTTGTAAGCGTACAACCCGTTGAATATTGAAGTCAAATAAGTTTTAGTTCCTAACAGCTCACTTCCTACCACAAACCTAGGATGCTGTTTATCGAGGCGTTCATCATAATAGGTGTAGGTCATTGGGTTAAGTGAGCTGTAAACGCGGGTACCGTGATAAAAATTAGATTCAATAAGTTTACCATCAGCAGTAAAGTTAAAGTCTAAAGCATGTACTGGCACATAAAGTTGCAGGGCACCTTGGAAATTGAATTGATATAGGCCAATAGACGTATTGACCCAAAAGGAATCTTTACTGGCCTTGACGCTGTAAAATAGAATATCCGCTGCTGCCGTTTCATAATCCAACTCATAGAAAAAGTCCGTATAAAGTGGGAGGTCATTTGGGTGCGCTTTGACATAGGCTACCTGCCATCTTTTAAATTCATCTTGGGAAATGACTGTTGAACCAATTTCTAAACCGTCATTATATAAGGTGGCCAGCTTTGAGTTTCCCTTAGCAAATCCTATCACACGATCATGTGAAACAGGAACGTATTGGATATTTTGATCCAAGCGCACTTCATAGTATCCTTGATCCAGCGTTCCTACATAAAGTAAACGTAGCTCTTTATCATAAGCCAAGCTAGTGACTTGGGTGCTCTCGACCCCAAAGGCTTTATTTTTAAGCTGCATTCCTGTTTCGGTAATCTCGTACACACCTCCATCAGCAGCATAAATTCCCCAAGCTGCCGCGTATAACTTATCGTTCGCCCGTTGATAATCCCAAATAACGGAATGTCCTAAGCCTTTTGAACACTCTACTACTCCTTGACGGTTGATGGAATTAATCGGCAATTTTTTATAACGCTCCTTGCCACTCAAATAAAGAGTGCTTTCCTCACGGTAAGCGGCATATAGATTAAGCTCCCTTGTAATTAATGAGAGTACTGTTTCCTTCTCCCTTTCCTCAATTTTATAAATGCCATGCGCATAACTGACGGCGTAAACAGTGCTGCCCACCGTAAAGAAATCCTGAACTTGAAATTTCTGCTGTACAGGTAAACTGGGACGTAACGCTTGAACTTTATCAACGTCATCTAAATCGATGATCGCAATGCCATCGCTCGTTCCCACATACAATGATTTTTTGCCTAAGAATAGCTTGGTAATCTCCTGATTAGGTAGTTGTTCATTAGAGGGAAATGCTGTAAACCTTTGATTTTGGAAAATAGAGATTCCTTGACCATAGCTACCCACCCAAAGACGATCGTGTTGATCTTGAGCAATCGCCCAAATATTGTTTTGAGTTAAACCATCTTCTTTGAAAAAGGTGGTAATCTGTTCATTATAATTACGAACCAGCCCATTGTCTGTACCTATCCATAGAGCACCATCCGTACTTTTAAATAAAGCGCGTACCGTATTGTTGGGCAACACATCTTGATCAGTATACTGTTGGGAAGGGAATTTTTGAGCAGTAGCAATGGAAGATAGTAAAATCCAAAGGCATGCTTTAAACCAGTTCACCTATGCGCTGTTTAAAGGATTTGAGTTTTCGTTCTGAAACTTTGAGCAAAGTACCATCGCTCAACTTCACTTCCTTATCTACAGTCAAAAAGCGACTTACTTCATTAAGGTTGACAATGCTGGAGTGGTGAATACGGCAAAAATATGGATCAGGAAGGCATTCTTCCATATGCTTCATGGAACACATTACTGTTTTTTTAATTGCATCTTTTAAGTAGATATCACAATAATTTCCCTGTGCGTCTACATATAAAATATCTTTAAGCACCACCACATCAAAACCATTTGCCGTTTCAAAAATAATACGCTTTTTCTCTTGTTTCCTTTCCAGATATTCTTCAAAAACATCAAACTTTTGAAGGATGGCTTTTTTATTTTCAGACGTGTTCTTGTAACGAGAGATGGCTTTGCGCAACTCTATAACGTCTAAGGGTTTTAATAAATAATGTAAAGCACTGCATTGGAATGCTCGTATCGCATATTGGTCAAAAGCGGTCACAAATATGATTTCAAAATCAATCTCTTCAAAATACCCCATTAACTCAAATCCGTCTTCTTCCGGCATCTGAATATCAAGAAACACCAGATCCACGGCGTGCTCTTTAATAGCTTTTACTCCATCTTTAACTGATGCGCAGCTCCCCACTAGATGATATTCCTCGCCCAATTCTTTCTCTAATAGATTGCTCAAAAAAGATCTCGCATTCCATTCGTCATCGATGATTACAATATTTATCATGCTTAAAAGTAGGAAAAAACTATAAGCGACCCTTGAATTAAAAAAATAGTAATAAGATTATTTAGAATTTCGCTTTCGCGAAAGCGAGCTCACCAAAAGCATAAAAACAAAAAACCCGCAGGGTGGCGCCCTGCAGGTTTTCACACTAATAGTACTAAGATTCTTGTGTTTATCGCAGTCGATCCACAGATTTTACGAGTTGTTCATCCTTTCTTATAGCCCTATTTGCAAGGACTAGTAAAACGATAGATAGGATAGGAATGAACATCCCAATGCCTTTCTCTGCAACCGCCGTCGCTCCAGACATCGTTAGGGCTCGATATACGAAAACTCCTAGTAGAATGAGATTAATCATGATATTCAAACGGTTGATGACCGTCTGTAATTTTCTGTTGTTGTATAAAAATATAGCAATAAACGATACGATCGCACTAGCTACAAATGCCCCAAAGTAAGAGCTTTCATCCATCGCCACTACTTCATTTCCCTCACCGTCAATCCATAGGCTGACCAAAAAAACGAGCCCACCGCTACAGGCTGCAGCGAGGATCAACCATATGGTCTGTATTCTTTGGATCATGAGTAAAAACTTAAATTTTCTTTAAAGCTCAACAAAAATACAGTTTACGAGCATAAAACAAGGGCTCGTAAACTTTTTTTAGCGTATCATTGTAAGACAATTTTGTTAACTTCCTCTTTTTAGGTTAACTAGAGACCGAGAATTTTTCTGATAAATTCCAGTTTCATAATTCCCTTAGAAAATTTACACACATTTTTCCCTTATTACATGTTTCAAATAGCTGATTTAAAATCAAAGAAACTTCCTGAACTTCAGGAAATTGCTCAGGACTTAAACGTCCCAAAATTCCGTACCATGCGTAAACTGGATCTTGTCTATAAGATCCTTGATCTACAAGCTGCCAACCCAGATGTGGTGAAAAAACTAGATACGGACAACAGTGCTCCAGCAGAATCGCAAAAGCAGGAATCCTCTAAAGAACGCACTGCTAGACCAGCGCCTAAAAAGCGGGAACCTAGAGCGAAAAAACCGAACCCGCGAAATCAGAAAGATTCCAAAGATTCAAGTAAGGATTCAGATTCTGAACAAAAGGATGCTACGCCTACCAGCAAGCCCGAGGCTAAAAAGCCCAACCCAAGGCCGGCCAAAACGAACGATAATCGAAAGGACTCCAACGATAAGCCCAAGCCACGTCACAACAATCAACGCGATAAGAACGATTCTGATTCCAAGAATGAGAAAAGCGGTAATGACAACCGTAACGATAATCGACGTGACAATAAGAATGACAAGGACGGCAATGACAATCGCAACGACAACCGTCGCGACAATAAGCCGGATACAGATGGGAATGATAACCGCAACCCACGTCAAAAGAATCAACGCAGCAATGCGCAAAATAATGTTCCTAAAGGGAACAAAGACACCCGCAACCGCTACCGCGATCCAGAATTTGAATTTGACGGTATCATAGAAAGTGAAGGTGTTCTAGATATGATGCCTGATGGTTACGGATTCCTGCGCAGCAGTGACTATAACTACCTGGCTTCTCCTGATGATATTTATGTATCCCAGTCCCAAGTGCGATTATTCGGTTTGAAAACTGGAGATACCGTATTAGGAATGGTACGTCCACCTAAAGAAGGTGAGAAGTATTTTCCACTTATCAAGATTTCACAGATCAATGGTTTAGACCCAAGTGTCGTTCGCGACCGGGTATCTTTTGAACATTTGACGCCCTTATTTCCAGACGAAAAGTTCAATCTAGCAGATAGACGCTCCAGTGTTTCTACCCGTGTGATGGATCTTTTCTCCCCTATAGGTAAAGGCCAGCGTGGAATGATCGTTGCCCAGCCTAAAACGGGTAAAACAATGTTGTTGAAAGACATTGCAAACGCCATTGCTGCTAATCATCCAGAGGTCTATCAATTGATCCTATTGATTGATGAACGTCCGGAAGAAGTTACAGACATGCAACGTCATGTGGATGGTGAAGTGATTGCCTCTACATTTGATAAAGAAGCGCATGATCACGTACGTGTAGCAAATATTGTACTTGAAAAGGCAAAACGAATGGTAGAATGTGGTCACGATGTGGTGATCCTGCTCGATTCCATTACTCGTCTAGCAAGAGCTTATAACACCGTGCAACCTGCCAGTGGTAAAGTTCTTTCTGGTGGTGTGGATGCCAATGCATTGCACAAGCCTAAGCGTTTCTTTGGAGCGGCACGTAATATAGAAGGTGGAGGATCGCTAACGATTATCGCAACCGCATTGACAGAAACTGGTTCTAAAATGGACGAAGTGATCTTTGAAGAATTCAAAGGAACAGGTAACATGGAACTGCAATTGGATCGTAATATTTCCAACCGTCGCATCTTCCCTGCTATTGACCTTACCTCCTCCTCTACACGTCGTGATGACTTGTTACTGGATAAGGAAACCGTTCAACGCATGTGGATTTTGAGAAAACACCTTGCCGATATGAATCCGGTGGAAGCCATGGAGTTTATGTCCCAGCGCATCAAGCAAACTCGTAATAATGAAGAGTTTCTTGCCACGATGAACGGCTAGCAGCATTTTCAACTAAATTATTAAGCCTCACACTTGTTGTGGGGCTTTTTGTATTTCGCTTTCGCGAAAGCGGAAACTCTTAGAAATAAATTGCACGGCTCTATAATCTGCAACAGATTTGTTCGTTGTTCCGTAGAATTAAACCCTATAACCCTAAACTTCAAAACGCACTATCATGAAAAAAATAGTCATCGCAAGTATGTTGCTATTCACCGCAACAGGATTTGCTCAAGAAATGAATACTGAAAACCCCATCAACAAGGAATTTGAAAACCTTATTGAAACTGCTAATAATTTTAATGAATATAAAGTCGTCAAAGAAGGCGACCTCAAAAAACTGCAGTCTAATGCAGACGCCTATATAACGGCATTGGACCAGAGGATCGAGGCTCTGGAAAAAAGCGTGGCCATTGAAAAACAAGCTCAATTGCCGCTGCAAACTGAATTGACAGCAGCTAATGCAAGCGTTGAACAATTGAATGAGGAAAAGAATTCTATTTCTTTCCTGGGCATTCTAGTAGAGAAAACGCTTTATAACACTCTAGTATGGTCTTTAGTGGCTATTCTAGCAGTTGTACTGATCGTTCTATACCTTCAGTACAAAAAGAGCTATGTTATCACTAGCACCGCAAAAACAGAGCTTGCTACCGCTGAGGCCGAGTTAGAAGAGCTGCGCAGAAAGTCTATTGAAGAAAAGCAAACGCTGGGAAGACAACTGCAGGATGAGCGTAACAAGCTCTCCAGGTTGCGAACAGCAAATTAGAAAAATCAAAAAGCGAGAAAACAGTAATTCTGATTTCTCGCTTTTTTGTATTCCTCTATTCTAAAAAAATAGGCAAACTAAAAAGCCTCTCAACTGAGAGGCTTTTTTAATAGTATAACTTGCAGCTACTAGATAGAAGCAACGTGCTTAGCCAACTGAGATTTTAAGTTACCCGCTTTGTTCCAGTGAATAACATTTTTCTTAGCAAGCTTGTCAATCATAGAAGTAACTTCAACAAACAACTTTTCAGCTGCAGATTTGTCTTCAGTCTCCTTCAATTTCTTGATAGCGTTACGCGTAGTTTTGTGCTGGTACTTGTTACGTACTCTTGCAGCCTCATTTCTACGAATTCTCTTTAAAGCACTTTTGTGATTTGCCATATCTTTTTAAACTTGGTTCCTATTGAAACCGATTTTTGTTATTGTAGCCCGTAGGGGAGTCGAACCCCTCTTACATGGATGAAAACCATGCGTCCTAGCCGATAGACGAACGGGCCATTAATTTTGCTCGTTAAGCGGATGCAAAAATAAACACTTTTTTTAATTCTGCAAACCTCTTTTAAAATTTCTTTGAATTAATATGCTTTTGCAAAAAGAACCCGGCCCTTGGAAGGTTCTCCTGTCAAAACACAAACGCCAGCTTCCTCTTCTTGATCCATTGGTATACAACGTATTGTTGCTTTCGTATATTCTTTGATTCGATCTTCCGTCTGGGCCGTGCCGTCCCAGTGCGCAGAAATAAACCCGCCTTTATTTTTCAATACTTTTTTAAACTCTGGAAACGTATCTACTTTGGTCGTATGCTCCGTTCTATAAGCCGCTGCTTTGTCAAAGAGCGCCTTTTGGATTTCTTCCAGCAATGCCTTGATATGCTGGTTCAATCCTTCCAATAAAACGGACTCCTTTTTCAACGTATCCCTACGGGCCAGTTCTACAGTTCCATTCTCTAGGTCCCTCGCTCCTATCGCGATACGCAATGGAACGCCCTGAAGTTCATGCTGGGCAAACTTGGCTCCCGGTCTAAAGGTATCCCGGTCGTCATATTTTACAGTAATACCCAGTGCTCTTAAGCTTTTCATGATTTCCTGTACCGTACCAGAAAGTTCCTCCAATTGTTCCATCCCTTTGTAGATAGGAACTATGACCACCTGGTGCGGTGCTAGATTAGGAGGCAATACCAATCCTTGATCATCACTGTGCGTCATGATCAATGCTCCCATCAATCGAGTAGAAACTCCCCAGGAAGTGGCCCAGACATACTCTTGATTCCCTTCACTTGTCGCAAACTTCACGTCAAAAGCTTTAGCAAAATTCTGTCCTAGAAAGTGGCTGGTTCCCGCTTGCAAGGCCTTACCGTCCTGCATCAAGGCCTCAATACAATAGGTTTCATCTGCACCTGCAAAACGCTCGCTTTCCGTTTTTGTTCCCTTGATGACGGGTATAGCCATGAAATTTTCAGCAAACTCCGCATAGATATCGTTCATCAATTCTGCCTCTGTGATGGCTTCGGCCTTAGTGGCGTGTGCGGTATGACCTTCTTGCCATAAGAACTCTGCTGTTCTTAAGAACAATCTGGTTCTCATCTCCCAACGCACGACATTCGCCCACTGGTTGATCAATAATGGTAAATCTCTATAGGATTGAATCCACCCTTTATAGGTACTCCAGATGATCGCTTCACTGGTAGGGCGCACGACTAATTCTTCTTCCAGTTTTGCATCTGGATCAACCCGCAACTTCCCTGGATTATCTGGGTCATTCTGTAACCGGTAGTGTGTTACCACCGCACATTCCTTTGCAAAACCTTCTGCATTTTTTTCTTCGGCCTCAAAAAGGCTTTTAGGAACAAAAAGGGGGAAATAAGCATTTTGATGGCCGGTTTCTTTAAACATTCGGTCCAACTCGGCCTGCATTTTCTCCCAAATCGCATAACCGTAAGGTTTGATGACCATACAGCCGCGAACGGCACTATTCTGAGCGAGGTCTGCTTTGACTACCAATTCATTATACCATTTGGAATAGTCTTCCGATCGACTAGTTAGGTTTTTGCTCATATAATGGGATTTGGCACAAAACTTGTGCCTTGTTAAGTGTTATGTAAAAAGCGTTCTGCTTGGCACAAAACTACTTATTTTTATCAAACGCACTTAAATTTATACACCATGAAAAACAAAATACTCCAAAGGATGTCCATATCTAAGATATTATGCGTGGCTATAGTGTCTGGGATTTTTGTTAGTTGTGGTTCGTATACGGATGCTTCTTACAATGATGGCATCTACAGCAGCGGTAGCGATACCAACTATGAACAGGAGACAGCTTCACAAACCTATCAAGAAAATACACCCCATTTTTACCAAGAACTTTTTGCACAGGAATTGGAGCAAACGGGAGTACAACAAGATGAAAACGCCATTTTTACTGATGTAGATAGTTATAGTCAAGAAGATTATGATGAAACCTCCTTGGATTACGCCACTGATTACCGTGGTGAAGCCTCTTGGGGAACTAATCCTTCAGAAGTTATCGTGAATTATTACGCTGGTTTCAACAATGGACTTGGCTATTACAATGGTTTTGGATTCAATCCCTATTGGGGCTACGGTGGTTTCAATAGATTTGGATGGGGAGGGGCTTATGGATTCAACCCTTATTTCGGCGGATTCGGTTTTAACCCCTATTTCGGAGGATTTGGGTTCAATCACTATTTCAATAATTACTACTTCAATAATTTCAACGGCGGCTTTGGCTGGGGTGGTGGCTATTATGGAAATCATTACGGCGGCTATTACGGCAACTCTTATTATAACACTGGATTCAACAATCGCAACGTTGCTTACAACAATGGGTACAGAACGAACTCGAGAAACAATATTACAGGTATCAACTCCAGACTATCCGATTCTAGAGCTGTGAATGTGGATACACGTGGAAGAGCTACTACTGCTACCAGTAGAAGATCTAGTACCGCTTATCCTACCAACAGGTCAACCAGTACTACGCGAAGTTCCCAATCAAGAGCAACTAATAGAAGGTCCACACCCAACGTTAGACCTGCATACAGTCCATCCAGAAGTTCCAATGCTCGAAGCTCTAGTCCTAGCTCATCAAGATCCTCAGGAAGTGCAAGATCGTCCAGCAGCGGTAGAAGCAGTTCTGGTAGTTCTAGCGGAAGTTCTTCCTCTTCAGGGAGAAGCTCCTCCTCAGGTAGATCATCTGGAGGTAGAGGGTAATAAATTTCACAAGACATGAATAGATTAATAATAACAAGCGCGCTACTAGCAGGTGCGCTTTTTTGTACAGGACAAACAGTAAACGACGGCCTCATGTACGGCCAGCAGGATGACCTGTATGGGACGGCAAGGTATCGCGCGCTAAGTGGTGCTTTTGGTGCCTTAGGAGGTGATTTAACTGCCATCGGACAAAATCCCGCAGGGTCTGTGATCTTCACAAACCATTTTGCAAGTTTTTCTTTTGCTAACAGTAATAATAGCAACACGTCCAATTATTTTGGAACTACCGCCGACTCTAAAAACACCGACCTTGACTTGAACCAGGGCGGTGGTGTTTTAGTTTTTAAAGGAATCGACGATAGTACGCTTTCAAAATTTTCTGTTGGATTTAATTACGATGCTACCAGATCGTATAACGACAATGTTTTATTAGCAGGCAGCTCTAATCGTTCCATTTCACAGTATTTTCTAAATAATGCCAATGGTTTTGCTCTAAGTAACTTTGAAACTCAGGCTGGAGAAACCGTTTCCAGTCTTTATCAATTTTTGGGGGAGAATGTAGGTTTTGACGCCCAGCAAGGGTTTTTAGGGTTCCAATCTTTTGTGATTGATCCAGTAACTCCTGGTGATCCTGATAATACGCAGTACACTAGCGCTACTGGAACTGGCTCCTTTAATCAGGGATATGAAGTGATCAGTTCTGGAACACAAGGAAAAGCAGCGTTTAACCTGGCCGGTCAACTTTATGACCGGTGGAGTTTTGGGTTGAACTTGAATTCGCATTTCATAGACTATACAAGATTTACAGGCCTTAGAGAGACCAACACTAATTCCAACGCCACCACAACAGATGTTGAGTTTAACAATAGGTTAGAAACCAACGGGACCGGTTTTTCCTTCCAACTGGGCGGTATCGGGAAAATCACGGAATCTCTTAGAATAGGAGCTACTTATGAATCCCCTACCTGGTATACCATTGATGAGACCCTGGTTCAAGAGATTTATACGACTCGCAGGGGAACCAATAATCAAGATGTATTTACTGATGTAGTACCTAATGTCATCAATGTTTATAATCCGTATGATTTGAAAACACCAGGCAGCCTTACCGGCAGCATTGCCTATGTTTTCGGCACCGCTGGATTATTGAGCGTGGATTATACGACCAGAAATTATTCAAATCTAAAGTTCAGCCCAGAGAGTGAGCCGGTATTTTCAGATAACAATGCTCAAATCTCCAGTCAATTAGACCGTGCAGCCACCTTGCGCATAGGCGGTGAATACCGCGTGTCCAATTTCACTTTGAGAGGCGGTTACCGCATTGTGGAATCACCCTATACGGATCAATCGATTATGGACGACCTTAATGGTTATAGTTTAGGATTGGGATACTCTTGGGGAAGCACCACAGTAGATGTTTCCTACGATTATTCAGATAGAAATTACAGTCAGCAATTGTACAGTACGGGTCTCGATACTCGCGGCACTGTCAACAATGAGAACACCAATATTGCAGTTACCCTAGGCTTCAATTTTTAGCAGTGATTCTTAAGTTATTCCGCTTTCGCGAAAGCGGAAACAACCACAACATACCAACAGAAAGCGCCCTAAATGAGGCGCTTTTTTAGGCTAACTTTTTCCTATCGCTTCATAGCAAAATGTCCTGTGGCCTCTCGCATCGTACCCTCAAATTCATAGTCTAATTTGAACCAGTAATCTGTGCTAGGCAGTGGATTTCCTTGAAAAGTGCCATCCCAGCCCGTTCCAGTAGGACTCAACTGATGTAGCAATTTACCATAACGGTCAAAAATATAAATATTGAGTATAGGCAGGCGATCGCCAGCGGCCACATTCCAGGTATCGTTATACCCGTCGTTGTTAGGCGTGAAAACTTTAGGATACCCAAAAACGAAAACTTGAGTAGTAAGACTGCCACAACCATTACGTTCTGCAATGGTAATGCTATGATTTCCAGGCGATACATTTTCAAAAACGTTGCTGTCCTGATATAAACCATCGTCTAATTGGAACCAATAAGTGTCTGGACCTGTTACATCCACTTCAATACGGTGGTCCTCATTGAAAGGTTGGGTCGTTACCTCTATATCAAAAGTGTCTGGTGGCCCTGCAAACCTAACGAGAGTGGTGTCCGTGTTTTGGCATCTAGAGGCCTTATTTATAACGGTGACTTCATAGCTTCCCGGTTGATCTGTGGTGAGGGTAGAACTGGTTTCATCAGGTAAAAGCTGATCGTCCCGCCTCCACTCAAAATCAAAATCCATCGAATTGAGACCCGTATCTAGAACAGCTGGGCCGTCCACTAACACGCCTTGTGCATCCCGGCATAAGACCACCTCTTCTTGTAAACTAGGCTCTGGCAATCCCCCAAAACGAATCTCTAAGGCGATGGTATCAAAACAACCCGTGTTTGAATTTTCCAATCGGGCATAAACCGTAGTGTCGTTGGTAAATGTTTGGGTATTGGAAAGTGGGGAACTGGCCGAGTTGGCGTTCGTTTGAGAATTGAAATAGGTGACTACCGTATTGGTCTGGCCGTTTTGGATCTGCGTACTGCTGTTGCTCAAATCATAAGTGATGGTACCGTCACCAGAGTCACATAGTTCTACCGCGGCAGGCGGTGCTGCTACAGGAGGCGCTACTGTTTCAATTTCAAAACTACCCGTGGTGTAGCAAGCGGTGGCATCAAACTGGGATCTATAAAAAATAGTTTCTGTCTGTGTGGTACTTTGGTAGGATTCTGCATTTAAAGGAGAGGCACCGCTCAACGCATCTGCCTGAGAGTTGTAGTAAGAAACTGAAACGCCGGTCTGACCATTTTGAATGGCGTTCAATCTATCGTTCAATCGGAAAACACTGATGCTATCATTATTATCGTCACAAGCCAGTAAGCTTTGAACCGCTGCTATTTGCGGCACTGGATTGATGTTTATTGGAAAGGAAACCGTGGAAAAACAACCTGTCCCTAGATGCTCTACCCTAACAAAAATAGCGTCTGTCGCAACGCTGCTGGAATAAGGCGAGCTCACTGGAGCTGCGGCAGTATCTGCGTTATTTTGACTGAGGTAATACGTAATTTGATAGTCGGCTGCGGGCAATCCGTTTAAAATAGCGGTATCGTTCAAGGAGAGATCAAAATCCTCCACGCCATCGCCACTAGGATCATCACAAGTCGTCAATGCCGCTGGAGTTCCTAAAACAGGTTTTTGCTGGACGATCAAATCAAAGGATGTGGTTTGATAACAAGCACTATTCAAGCGACTGTCAATGCGCGCCACTAGTGTTTGTGGGTTGGATGTATTTGGGAATGCTGTTTTACTCACTGCATTCTGTCGGTCGTTGGCATCCTGCGGATTGCGATAATAGGTAACCTCATAATCCGACGAATTCTGTCCTCCCAATATTTCTACGTCCCTAGTTCCCAAAACAAAATTTGCAATGCCGTCGTTAGAGGCATCGTCGCAAATGGCTAGATCAGAGATGGGGTTTGCCACTGGATTACCTCCAATAACCAACTCAAAACTGCCTAGATCAAAACAAGACGTATCTGTATTGTTTTCTACTCTTACATGAATGGTCTGTTGTGGGGAGTTCTGGTTGGTATAGGCAGCTGAATTTGCAATTGGGTTAGTGGCAGCATTTGCCTCTGCTTGGGATCTGTAATAACTCACAGACACTTCGCTGGAAGATTGTGTTCCTAGAATTTGTGGGGTTTGAGCTGCGAGATCAAAAACAGCAAAGCCGTCGTTGGAAGGATCATCGCATACCAACACATCTGGAGGATCCGTATATGTTGCTCTATTGATAGAAACCTGAAAATCCAGAATTAAAGAACAACCTGTGTCGGCGTTCGTGACAGAAGTATAAATGGTCTGCGCAGTAGTCTGCGCAGCATATTGGGATGGATTGGCAATTGGATTAATTAAACCCTGAGCATCAGTAAGCTGTTGGTAATAGGCGACGTTAAATGATGCGGCATTTTGTCCTGCCAGCATAGTGGTCGTATTTTGGGTTAAATCTACGGTTGTGATCGTACCCATATTATCACAGACAAGCAGGTCATCTGGCACATTGGGCGCTGGCACGGCGTTCACCTCTATACAGACTTCTTTAACATAAGCACACCCAAAACTGTCCTCATATTCGTAGTAATAACATTTTGTTCCTACTGCTGTGGGTTGCACGGTGATTTCGTTACCATTTGTAGCCCTAATGGTCGGGTCTGGTCTCCATCCTTCACTTACCTCGTTAGGCTCAAAGGAAAGGTCTGCTGGAATAAGTGCAGGATCAAAATTCAACCCCCACTCAAAAATATAACCGTTATCATCCCTCAAATTATCAGTGACGGTGAGGCACCATCGCCCATTGAGGTTTGACCCGATAAAATTAGAAAAGGAGGTGGTGGGAAAATAACTTCCCGCGGGTAAGGTTCGCGCCTGAGAATTACGTACTGCATTTTGAAAGGTTTGAGTAGCAGGAGCATCTTCACGTATGACATACTCAAAACCCTCGCCTGGAACAGTGGTTGTATCGTCAACTGGAATTCCTAAATATCTTTCACTTCCGTTTTGCATAAATCGCAGAATCTCAATAGAAGTACCATTAGGAGCCGTCAGTATGATATCCAGATCGTTTGCCCAACTGTGTTCAATATTTATGAACGTAGAAATCAGATTGGAGGCATTTGTAAAAACTGCTCCAGGTTCAAAAGTTTTAACGTCAATACAAGTCTGATAACTCACCCCATTACCATCTGGTAAAAACGTAGTCCCGGTTACTGGTGGTGCTGGCGTAGCAACAAATTCAACACTGCTGGCTGCTCCTGTCAATAGTGCTGTCTCGCCTAGACAGATGGTATCTTGATCAACCATGGTACCAGTAAAATCAGGATCGTTGGAGACTTGAACTATTAGGTCTATAAGTTCTCTATCAGTGCAACCATTTGCATCTGTAACCTTAAAACGAACTTGATAGGAACCCGCATCTGTGAAGGTCTCTGTTTGCGATTGTCCAGTATTGAAACCTCGACCAGTATCAAAATCCCATGCATAGGTAGCGCCAGCTCCTGAATTGCTAAAAGTAGCAGACCCATCAAATTGCACGATATCACCTTGGCATATTCTCAGGATCCCATCTGGATCAATGGCTGGTGTTGTAGTTATGTCGGTGGTTATCGTTTGGCAAGGATCAAAACAACGACGCCTTGCTTCCCAGCCAGCGGCAACGCCACTCGTATTACTTACAAAGGTAATGGTCAAACATCCAGTAGAATTTGTAGCACTTGCCTGAATGGCTCCTGGAGCAGTCATCGTGTTGGTAAACGTGCTCAACACCGGTGCGCTGGTCGAGTCTCCATCATAAATAGTCATCACGTCGCCCGCAGAAATTGCCATCGAGCTAAAATCCAACACCATGCGATCCGTTTCAATCACTGGACAGAAAATTAAGGCGCCATTTTCATTGTTCACATAATTGCCGGTCGTATTCCCACTGTCCGTGAAAATGGCATCGCCGCAACCAACGGACTTTGTAGGGCCAGCATCAGAATTAGTCGGCATCGTGATGAGGGTCTGTGCTTGAAGCGCAACGGTAAAAACAAAAAAAATAAAAAGTAAAAAATGCTTCATACGTGCTGTGCTGGGAGCCTACGGATTGTAAATATCGGTCATATAGAACTACTTCATAAAACGCAACTTGCACTCTTTTAGTCTATCGAGTTAAACCAATGTCAATACACAGCTAAGTTGTAAATTTGTAACCTGTTAAACGAATGCCCTAAAAGGCAACAATATATGAAAGTAGAAGATTTTTTAGATAATTTAGAAGACCAAGATCATTTGTCTGCTAATGAGCAGACCCCACTGCGCGAGGATGCCTTTGAATTAACTGATGCGGAAAAGATTGCATCCATTAAAAAGAACGTGCATGAAATCCTGGAAACCCTAGGAATGGACATGACGGACGACAGCCTTAAAGGAACACCCAATCGTGTGGCAAAAATGTTTGTGAACGAGATTTTTGGTGGACTAAAACCCAGCGCAAAACCTAGTGCCTCCACTTTTGAAAACAAGTACAAATACAACGAGATGCTGGTAGAGAAGAACATCGTACTCTACTCCACCTGCGAGCACCACCTGTTGCCTATCGTGGGCCGCGCTCACGTTGCCTATATTTCCAACGGGAATGTGGTAGGACTTTCAAAGATGAATCGCATCGTTGATTATTATGCAAAACGCCCACAAGTACAGGAACGTTTGAACATACAGATCGTGCGTGAATTGCAAAAGGTCTTGAATACAGAGGATGTGGCCTGCGTCATCGATGCAAAGCATTTATGCGTCAACAGCCGCGGTATACGAGATATCGACAGCAGCACGGTGACAGGAGAATTTGGTGGAAAATTCAAGGATCCACAGGTGAAATCAGAATTTTTAGATTACATCAAGCTGGAAACCAAATTCTAATGCTCTTGCTTGCAATGGATTTTAGAAGAGTTCGCTTTCGCGAAAGCGGAATAATCACAACACCATTTACAACACAACAATGCCTTTATATCAAGATCAATCACTGAAACTCTACAACTCCATCGCTGGTGAAAAGCAGGTTTTTACCCCTATTCATGAAGGCCGCATAGGAATGTATGTTTGTGGACCAACGGTTTACAGCAACGTGCATTTAGGGAATTGTCGTACGTTCATCAGTTTTGACATGATCTATCGTTATCTCACGCATTTGGGATACAAAGTGCGTTATGTGCGCAATATTACCGACGCCGGCCACTTGACAGATGATGCCGACGAGGGCGAGGACAAGATTTCTAAAAAAGCACGGCTGGAAAAACTCGAGCCTATGGAAGTGGTGCAGCAATACACGCTGGATTTCCATAACGTCATGCAACGTTTCAATACCATCCCGCCTAGTATTGAACCTACCGCCACTGGACATATTGTGGAACAGATTGAGATCATCAAGACGATTCTCGATAAAGGTTATGCTTATGAGCGCAACGGATCGGTTTATTTTGATGTATTAAAATTCAATAAAGAACATCAATACGGCAAATTAAGCGGTCGCAATATCGAGGACATGATTACCAGCACCCGCGAGCTAGAGGCACAGAGCGAGAAGGAGAATCCGCAGGATTTTGCGTTGTGGAAAAAGGCCTCACCGGCACACATTATGAGATGGCCTAGCCCCTGGGGCGATGGTTTTCCTGGCTGGCACCTGGAATGTACGGTGATGAGCTCTAAATATCTGGGCGAGACCTTTGACATTCACGGCGGCGGTATGGATTTGAAGTTCCCCCACCATGAGTGTGAGATCGCACAAGGCGAGGCGGCACATGGTCACAGCCCAGTCAATTACTGGTTGCATGCCAATATGTTGACCCTAGAAGGCAAGAAAATGTCAAAATCTACCGGCAACTCGATCCTGCCCCAGGAGCTGTTTACGGGTGACAATGACTTTATGGAAAAGGCATTTTCTCCCAGCGTTGTCCGGTTTTTCATGATGCAGGCGCAGTATAGATCGGTTTTGGATTTTAGTAATGATGCGATCCTGGCGGCAGAAAAAGGCTTGAATCGGTTGCGGGAAGCTATCAGCTTGATCGATCACTTGAAAGTGAGTGACAAATCTACTGTAGACATCCAGGCATGGGTAGATACCTGTTACGCTGCGATGAACGATGATTTCAATACACCTATCCTGATTGCAGAGTTATTTGAAGGTGCCCGTATCATACATTCCATCAATGAAGGGAAAGAAAGCATCAGCGCAACAGATTTAAATAATTTTGACAAAACGATAAAAGCCTTTTTATACGATGTATTAGGAATCAAGGATTCAGACCAAACCGAAGACATCAAAGGAACCCAGCACATGGATGCGGCTATGAAATTAATCATCGACTTAAGAGCTACTGCCAGAGCCCGAAAAGATTTTGAGACCAGCGATAAAATTCGGGATGAATTGCAGGCAGCCGGCATCCAGTTGAAAGATGGTGCTGATGGAACTACGTTTACGACGAAGTGAATATAGAGGTATGTGTCCCGATAGTTATCGGATGTGGTATGTGGTATGTGGTATGTGGTATGTGGTATGTGGTATAAAAAATAAAAATATTGAAGTTTCCTAAAATTCACGATAGTTTTTCTTTTAGGGAAATGTCCGCCGCAGGAAGGCAAACTTTAATGATTAAAAAATGACTGATACCCCAAAAACAAGTATTGCCGCTCGACCACTTATCTGGTTGGTACGATTCTACCAGACGGGAATCTCGCCCTTCCTGCCCGCTACCTGTCGGTATCAGCCCACCTGTTCCCACTACATGCTAGAAGCTCTTAAAAGACACGGATTAGTGAAAGGCGGCTGGCTGGGAATCAAGCGTATCGCCAGTTGTCATCCCTGGGGTGGGAAAGGCCATGATCCCGTACCTTAAAATAATAAATCAAACGGCTTGTTCTTTTTTTAGCAAATCGCAGTTGCCATGTTGAATAGCAGTTCCAAGGAAATTATATGTTGGCTATAGAAGAGCAACCATTTCTACCTTTTCAATCGGACCCTTATGGCGATATAATAGCTACAGAACGTTTAGAGCTATTTTAAAATCTTATTTTAGCACTCTGAATAAACACACTACATGTTACCACTTAAAGTCATTTGGAACCCGTTAGAGGGAATTAACATCGACCTATCTATAGTTGAATTTACCATACATTTTTACAGCCTTTCCTATGTCATCGCCTTTGTTCTGGGATGGTATATCATCAAACCTATTTTCAAAAAGGATAGCATAAGCCTGGACAAACTAGATCCCTTATTTATGTACACGGTCATAGGATGCCTTGCCGGCGCTCGAATAGGTCATTATTTGTTTTATGAGCCAGAAACCTTTTTGACAGACCCATTGCATGTATTTCTGCCCTTTAGAATCAGCCCATTTGAATGGACCGGTTTTGCAGGCATGGCCAGTCATGGTGCTGCTATCGGGATCATGATTGCGATGTATTTCTACAGTAAAAAGCACTTGCAGAAACATATGTTTTGGATTTTAGATCGAATAGTGATTCCTACGGCGATTGGTGGTGCTTTCGTTCGCTTAGGAAACTTGATGAACAGTGAAATTGTGGGTAAAATCACCAACGTTGACTGGGCATTCAAATTTGTAAGAGACACGTCAGATCCTGCGGTTAGAGATGCGTTGTACTCTACTGGAATCAAGGACACGGATAAAGCCATTGAAGCGGTGGTGAATGATCCACAGTATGCAAGTTTGTTAGAGTCTATTCCATGGCGTCACCCCTCACAGATCTATGAAGCGCTGGGCTATGCGGGTCTATTTGTTATTTTGATGTTTGTGTATTGGAAAACGGACAAGAAGAAAAAAGTGGGCTACATTCTAGGATTGTTCTTTGTCCTATTGTTTGTTATAAGGTTCTTCGTAGAGTTTGTAAAAATCAAACAAGTGGAAGGCGGTGAGAACTTCATTTTTGGTTTGAACACGGGACAGATGTTGAGTATTCCTTTTATAATTCTTGGATTGGTCTTGATGTTTCGACCAGAGGGTTGGTTGAAGCGGGAGGAGGTTTAAAGAATTGGATTATACTTCAGTAGATAAATTTCTATCTCCAGGGAACACGAGCGTGACGCTCGCGCCAACTGGAGGCCAACTGGGTCTGATTCAATTTGCTTTTTTGCTCAAAATTTTTTAATCAAATGGATTCAACTACTTTGACGCCAGGTAACCTCGTTTATGTTGGTCAGTTTATGATTTCACGATAACCCTAAAACTTCTGCATTGAATTTTACTACATCATTCTAGTCTACCAATTAATTGGAAAAGTGCTGTCCATAATGTTGTCCCCAATGCATTATTCTTTGGTCTATTTCATCTAATGTGGGACGGGAGTAAATTCCATAAGCACAGATTACTAATAATGCAATGATGATGATTAATAGAATGGTATTTAAAGTAGATTTTTTCATAGCCGTTATGTTTTGAGTTTGTTGCACAATGGAAAGCAACTTGCTTTATGTATGCTAATATACTCCAACTAGTACCAACCCAGTAAGGGTTTTCATGGCCTCTAGTTTAGTAGGTAGCCATGCGTTCTAGCACTGTTTATGAGGAGCAGCTTTCGCGAAAGCGAAATTACAGCACGAGCGTGACGCTCGCGCCAACTGTATAGAGGCGCTCTCGTAATTCCATGTAACCTTATTCTACTTTGGACACGAGCGTGACGCTCGCGCCAACTGGAGAAAAATGGAGATATAAAAGCTTGAACCAACCTAAATAGACGATTGATATTCCGCTTTCGCGAAAGCGAAATAGCTTAAAATACCTCCACAAAAAAACGCCTGAGCAAATTGCCCAGGCGTTGTTTATAAAACAAGAAAGTGAATTACTTCGCTTCCTTTTCTTTAGTCTCTAAATGTTTGCGTGGTCTTGATTTTGTCGATCTCAACGTATCAAACATGATAGGTGTTGCAATGAATACAGAAGAGTAGGTTCCTACTACCACCCCTATGATCAAGGCAAACATAAATCCACGAATGGACTCTCCACCGAAGAAGAAGATCGCTAACAATACAATCAATGTCGTTAATGACGTATTGATCGTACGAGAGATCGTACTGCTGATCGCTTTATTTACCGTGGTACCGAAGTCCCAATTGGTCTTCTCTGCGATGAACTCTCTAATTCTATCAAATACTACTACCGTATCATTCAAGGAATACCCAATTACCGTCAGGATCGCTGCAATAAAGGCTTGATCAATCTCCATGTTAAATGGCATGATCTTGTAGGTTGCTGAAAATACTCCCAAGACGATAATCACATCATGGAAAACTGCGGCGACTGCACCCAATGAGAACTGCCACCTGCGGAAGCGTATCAGGATGTACAGGAACACCACGATCAAGGATCCAAAAATCGCATATAAGGATCCTGTGAGGATATCATCTGCAATGGTAGGTCCTACCTGGAAATTAGACATGATACCGTATTCTTTGCCTTCAATACTTACATCTGCAAACTCTTCTTGAGTCATTCCCTCTGGAAGGTATTCTTTAAGGTTGGTGTACAGCTTGCCCTCGATGTCTGCACTGGCTTCACTATCGTCCATTTCAATACCATACTTGGTACTGATCGCTAACTGATTGTCACCACCATAGGTCTTTGCTTCTGCACTTCCAAAAACATCTGGTTTGCTCAATGTGCTTGTCACATCAGTAGCATTCATGCTTTGATCAAAACGAACGGTGTATTTGCGACCACCCGTAAAGTCAATACCCAAGTTCAACTGGAAGGTGGCAAGAGAAATTAAACTTGCAACGATGAAAATTCCTGAGAACAGGTAGGCAACCTTTCTCTTCTTTAAGAAATCAATATTCACCTTAGTAAACCAGGTTTTAGTAAACGAGGTTGTGAAATCAATAGACTTACCATTCTTACCGTATCCATCAATGAACAATCTTGTAATAAAGACTGCCGTAAATAGAGAGGTTAAAATACCTATCATCAATGTGGTAGCAAAACCTTGGATAGGTCCTGTCCCAAAGATGTAAAGGATCGCCGCCGTCAAGAAGGTGGTAATGTTTGCATCCAGGATCGAGCTCAACGCATTGTTGAAACCATCCTTGATGCTATCTGCTTGTGATTTTCCTTTAGCCAATTCTTCCTTGATCCTTTCAAAGATCAGTACGTTCGCATCTACTGATATACCTATCGTTAGTACAATACCCGCAATACCAGGTAAGGTAAGCACCGCACCAAAGGATGCCAGCGCACCAAATAGGAACAGGATGTTTACCAGCAATGCAACGTCAGCATAAAGCCCAGCGCGACCGTAGTAGAAGAACATCCATACCAATACTAGTAATAGAGCAATGGCAAAGGACCAAAGTCCCGCGCTGATCGCTTCCTGTCCTAAGGATGGCCCGATCACCTCGCTTTGAATGATTTCTGCCTTGGCAGGAAGTTTACCCGCTTTCAATACCGTGGCTAGATCCTCAGCATCTGCTACTGTAAAGTTTCCAGAAATTTGACTGTTCCCACCTGTGATAGGACCGTCATTGATTCCAGGAGCACTATAAACCGTATTATCTAGGACTACGGCTACTTGGGTTTGATTTTGGAAGGCTTCTGTAGTCATCTGCTCCCAGATCTTAGAACCTTCAGAATTCATGGACATGCTCACGATCACTTTACCGTTCCTGTCGTAGTCTTGTTTTGCATTCGTGATCACCCCACCAGAAAGTGGCGCCTCATCTTGCGCGTTACCACGTATGGCATACAAGTCGATCAACTCATAACCCAGCTCATCATTAAGCTCTGGACGTCCCCATGCAAATTTGACATAGCGCTGGTCTGCAGGTAGTTTCCCTCTGGCCTGTGGGTCATTGAGGTATTGTTGTACGATTTCTTGATCACTTGCTCTAAATGTAGCGATGATAGCGTCCGTTGCATTACCTGGTGCTAATACTCTGGATAAGATAGGGTTTTGATCCAGTTGATCTTGATCTAAAACCACATTTTGCTCACTATCCAGCTCATTGTCATTCAATAGGCTTTCTAGAGAATTGTCCTGAGCTTGAGCTACTGCTGTTGAATCTGCCGCAACATTTGTAGAGTCTAAAGCTGTTGGGCTTTTCTCACTGGCGATTCTATCAGCCCAATAAGTATCTGCTGCTACTAAATAAGGAGCGATATCGCTTGCTCTGTATACATGCCAAAATTCAAGCAATGCAGTACCTACCAATAGTTGCTTGACACGCTTGACATCCTTTTCACCTGGCATCTCGATCAGTATTCTTCCTGAACTTCCCAGTTGTTGAATGTTAGGCTGTGTCGTTCCAAACTTATCGATACGCTTTCTCAATACATCAAAAGCACTTACCATGTAGGATTGGAGTTCTTCCCGTAGAACAGGCTCAACCTCACTATTGGTCATATCAAAATTGATACGGCCTTCCATTTCTTGGTTGGCAAAAATATCTGGGGATGCTAGTTGCGCCCCTTCAATAGCCTCAAATTCTTCAATGAAGTAATCGTAATAATCTTTTTGACCATCTTTAACACGCTCATCTGCACGATCCAGCGCCGTACGGAAGTTTCCATCCGTAGATCCATCAGCCATACCTATCAATAGGTCGCGTATGGAAATTTGAAGGATCACGTTGATACCACCTTTAAGGTCAAGACCTTTTTTAAGCTCACCCTCCTTAGCATTTGCATAAGTCGTGTAACCACCCCAAACATCCTTGTTTGCTACAGAGTCTAGGTATCTTTTTCTAGCATCTTCCATCAATGATGGTGCATTGGGAGCATCTCTATCTACCACTCTTTCGGCATAAGCCTCTGCGTCATTCTCCACCGTATACGTGATAAACGTATAGGTAAGCTGGTAGATACATACTGCTGCAAAAATGATCGCAAAAAATCTGATCAGTCCTTTATTTTGCATTCTCTAAATCTTTAATTGTTGTTAAAATTTGAACGAGCAAATATAGGCTTTCGAGCATCTATTGGCAATTAAAATTAAAATCACAACTATACTGATAGCCAAATATTTAGTTATTTTTATTTGATAATGTTGGGTTTGCGCTTTCGCGAAAGCGTAATATCTTAAGCTTCCCTGCTCCCATACGACCAGGCCATAACCTACAAATCAGTCCATAAAAAAGCCGTCCAGCTTGCACTAGGACGGCTTAAATGCTTGTAATTAGTTACTTAGAGTAAGTCGTTAGTTGCCTTTACTCCCTCTGCACTTTTTTGCATGTGCTCCTTCTCTGCATCTGTAAGATCGATTTCAACGATTTTTTCAATTCCCTTAGCACCTAAAACTACGGGAACCCCTATACAAAGGTCTGAAAGTCCATATTCACCATCCAATAGAACGCTACATGGGAACATCTTTTTCTGATCACAGGCAATCGCTTGTACCAGACCAGAAACTGCGGCTCCTGGGGCATACCAGGCACTGGTGCCCAATAATTTAGTCAAGGTCGCTCCACCTACCTTCGTATCTTCAAGGACTTGGTTCAAACGCTCCTCACTTAAAAATTCACTGGCCGGGACACTGTTGCGGGTTGCTAGACGGGTCAACGGTACCATTCCAGTATCGCTGTGTCCACCTATCACCATTCCATCCACGTCTGATATGGGTGCTTCCAGAGCTTCTGCCAGTCGGTATTTAAAGCGGGCACTATCTAATGCTCCTCCCATACCTATAATGCGGTGCTTAGGCAATCCTGTGGCTTGATGCGCTAGATAAGTCATGGTATCCATCGGGTTGGAAACCACTATAAGAATCACGTCTGGAGATTCCTTTACAAGGCTTTCTGCCACAGATTTTACAATACCTGCATTGATTCCTATCAATTCTTCACGAGTCATTCCTGGTTTACGTGGAATTCCTGAAGTGATTACCGCAATGTGGCTGCCGGCAGTTTTTGAATAGTTGTTGGTGACACCAGTAATTTTAGTATCAAAACCATTGAGTGATGCGGTTTGCATCAAATCCATCGCCTTACCTTCTGCAAAGCCTTCCTTAATATCTAATAATACAACCTCGCTCGCAAAATTCTTGATCGCGATATATTCTGCACAACTGGCGCCTACTGCGCCTGCTCCTACTACGGTAACTTTCATAATAATTATTTTTTTTATTTGTTTCGTTTTCAAACTTGGACGGCACTCTGCATGAATTTCTTCACTGCTCTGCTCTTCCAAAGAGAAAACATTAAATTTTGAGCTCTAAAGATATTAAAAGCACACTTATTTATATGTAAATCTATGTCAAAGCTTGTGAAAGACGAATCGCTCCAAGAGACTACTTTTCAATTAGAATTTAAAGGCAATAGCACCATTCAAGGTATCATATGCCCCAAAAGTGTACCCTGCATTTACCTGAAAGAATCCTAAAGTGAGCTTTGTTCCCACCGTCCCCAGTGCAGAGCTTACATCTGTCTTCACAGAAATAGGATCTTCAAAGGTTTGTGTAGTTGGGAAGATACTGCCAGAGCTGCGCACGGTATAGGTTCCCAACAAATCTGTTTCTGTAGTACCTGCATTGTAGTTGATTCCGCCATAAAAATTAAGGATTTTGAAATCTGTTCCTGCGATTAGGGAGAATGTCAAACTGCCTGATTTAGTTTCTAAACGTTGGTTCACACCATCCACAACGGCGCCGTCTTCAAAATCATACATCGCATCCAGACGGCTGTATCCAGCAAGCACTGAAATTTCTACAGGCAGCAGGTTGTTTTTATCCAAAACGTCTGTCAATTGCCACTGTAGGGCAGCACCATACAATCCGATTTCGGCCTCGTCAATCTGGACTTTTGGTACAAAGCGTGCTTTAATTTCCAATCCACCTCCCAGACCAAAACCGGCCTGAACAAAAGCAGATGGTACAAAGTCCACACCTGTGTCTCCCAGACCCTGTGCCAGCGTGATGTTATTACGGCTGGTTTCTATTCCAGTAGTGCGGTCCCTAGATACTATTAATAAGGACTGTGACGGGTCGTTGGAACCTAATGCAGTGGCGATCAATCTAGGAGCCTCACTCCCATCCCCAAAACGCACTTGAATATCTGCCGGTGGATTGTTGGTATTGTCATATGAGTTTTGAAGTAGAGATTCATAAACCAGCGGGTCTAAGAGAAATGATTTTTCCTCATCCTTAGCAAAGGTGGCCTGTGCACGAATGATCAGGTTGAACTTTCCCTGTTTCAAGACCCGGGCATCATCATACCATCCAGCGGATAGGTTATATGAAAATGCTTCAGCGGCGGGCTTTGAGTAGGAGTTCGTATAAGATGTGGCTACATCGATTCCTGCAGCGAGGATTTCTGAGAAACCATCTTGGGCTCTTGATATACTTCCTATCGCAAGCGCGGTAATTACAAGCAGTATTTTTTTCATTTGTCTAGGGTTTTAGGTTTGTATAAAACTAAAAAATCCCGCAACGATTGTGTCGTTACGGGAGTTTTGTTAATACTTACGTAATTTAAGCGTCTATGTTTGCGTAAATCGCGTTTTTCTCAATAAACTCACGTCTTGGCGGCACCTCATCGCCCATCAACATGGAGAATACACGGTCTGCTTCTGGAAGACTATCGATCGTGATCTGGCGCAAGGTTCTAAATTCTGGATTCATTGTAGTATCCCACAATTGATCTGCATTCATTTCACCCAGTCCCTTGTAACGCTGTATGGACGCTGCACCACCAAAGTCTTCATTGATCTCATCACGTTCTTTATTAGACCAAGCATAACGTTTTTTGGCTCCTTTTTTTACCAGATATAATGGTGGTGTGGCGATGTAGATGTATCCCATCTCTACCAACTCGCGCATGTATCTAAAGAAGAAGGTCAAAATCAAGGTCGCAATGTGCGAACCGTCAATATCCGCGTCACACATGATGACTACCTTGTGATAGCGCAGTTTGTCCAGGTTCAATGCCTTGGAATCTTCCTCCGTTCCTATGGTTACACCTAAGGCGGTGTAGATATTACGGATTTCCTCGTTTTCAAAAACCTTGTGTTGCATGGCTTTTTCCACATTGAGAATTTTACCTCTTAAGGGAAGAATCGCTTGGAAATTACGGTCGCGACCCATCTTGGCTGTTCCACCTGCAGAATCACCCTCAACTAGGAACACCTCACATATTGTGGGATCAGTTTCAGAACAGTCGGAGAGTTTACCTGGCAAACCTCCACCACTCATCACCGTTTTGCGCTGTACCATTTCACGAGCCTTGCGGGCTGCATGTCTAGCGGTAGCGGCAAGAATTACTTTTTGTACAATCGTTTTAGCATCGGCTGGATTTTCTTCCAGGTAATCTTCCAGCATGGAAGAAACCGCTTGGGAAACCGCACTGGTCACCTCACGGTTCCCTAGCTTAGTTTTTGTTTGTCCCTCAAATTGTGGCTCCTGCACCTTTACAGAAATAATGGCCGTAAGACCTTCTCTAAAGTCATCTCCAGAAATATCAAACTTCAACTTGTCTAGAAGTCCTGAGGCATCTGCATATTTCTTTAATGTGGTCGTAAGTCCACGTCGAAAACCGGCTAAATGCGTTCCTCCCTCATGGGTATTGATATTGTTCACATAACTGTGTAGGTTCTCAGAATAGCTATCGTTATAGATCATGGCGACCTCCACAGGAATGTCATTCTTCTCCCCTTCCATGGAGATCACATCCCCAATAATAGGATGACGTGAATCGTCTAGAAAACGTATGAATTCCTTCAATCCTTCCTCTGACTGGAAGACTTCCTCTATGATATTGCCATCTTCATCCTTAACGCGCATATCGATAAGCACAATGCGTATTCCTTTATTCAAGAAAGAAAGTTCGCGCAGGCGATTTGCAAGCGTAGCATAGTTATACTCGACCGTTTGTTGGAAGATGGAGCGGTCTGGCAGGAACGTAATTACAGTTCCTCGCTTATCCGTAGTTCCCACTTCTCTTACGGGATACATGGACTTCCCACGCTCGTATTCCTGCTCATAAACTTTACCATCGCGGTAAACCGTGGCCTTTAGGTGGTCAGATAGTGCATTTACACAACTTACACCCACACCATGCAATCCACCGGATACTTTATAGGAATCCTTGTCGAACTTTCCACCGGCACCAATTTTAGTCATTACAACTTGTAAGGCAGAAACACCTTCTTTCTTATGCATATCAACAGGTATCCCTCGACCATCATCAGTCACGGTTACGCTGTTATTCTCATTAATGATTACCTCGATATTATCACAGTGTCCAGCAAGTGCCTCATCGATGGAGTTATCCACTACTTCATACACCAAGTGGTGCAATCCACGTGTTCCCACATCCCCAATATACATGGATGGTCGCATACGTACATGCTCCATTCCTTCCAGTGCCTGTATCTGATCGGCACCGTAATTCTTCTTATTATCCTCGCTCATAAAATTCTAGTAAAAATTTGCGTTCTTGCGTAATAAACAAATATAGCAAACCATTAGTGTTTACTGGCTATTGCGGCTCATATTAGCCTTTAAGTTATTAACAAATTATTAATAGCGCGACATACTAAAAAGCCGCATTTTTCGTTGGACTTAAAATTGGAACCATTAGATATATTATTATATTCCTAACCTTATTCAGCCTTTCAAATCTTGCAAATTCACAAAGCCTCAGCTTTTCTGGCCTTGACAAAAGCCCGCTGGACGTAGTTATGTACCGCGGTGAAGACCGAGCTGCCATCGCCAGAGTCATCTATAGCAGGCCGTCTAAGCGCGACCGAGTAGTTTTTGGAGAACTGGTTCCCTACAATGAAGTCTGGAGAACTGGTGCAAACGAAGCCACTGAAATCACTTTTTATAAAGATGTGATGATTGCAGACGTAAAAGTAGCTGCAGGAACCTATAGCATCTATACGATCCCAAATGAAGACAAATGGACGTTTATCCTAAACAGCGACACCACACAATGGGGAACCAGCTATAATGGAGATCATGACGTGCTGGCAGCACCCATGAATGTATCACCCGCACCAGAATCCATTGAATCATTCTCCATCACAATCATCGACGATTACGATGGTGGGACCCTATTTATGGGCTGGGACGATCGCATTGCGAGCCTTACTTTTAAGGTGGCTCAACCCTAGGGAATATTCAAGTATTTGTGGGTCTGTAATGATACGCGCCATTCCGGATTTTCCATAACAAATTCCGTGATGAGTGGGATCATTTTTTCCCGTACCGACCATTCTGGCTGCAAAAATAAGGCACAGTTGGAGGAAACTTTTTGGGCTTCCGCTTTCGCGAAAGCGAAATCACTTTTATTATAAATAATCATCTTGAGCTCGTCGGCACGTTCATAGATCTCTGCAACCGGCATTTTTACTTTTTTGGGCGATAGACAGATCCAGTCCCAGGTTCCAGACATGGGATAGGCACCGCTGGTCTCGATATGGACGGTCATTCCTTTATCCTTCAGGCCTTGGGTCAAGGGCTGCATGTCCCACGTAAGAGGCTCTCCACCTGTAATGACGATCGTTTTACTCCATTGTGCCGCATGATCGATAATCTGGTCGATATGGGTAGGTGGATGCGTGTCTGCGTTCCAGCTTTCCTTTACATCGCACCAGTGGCAACCTACATCGCAACCGCCTACCCTTATAAAATAGGCCGCGGTACCCGTGTGGAATCCCTCCCCTTGTATGGTGTAGAATTCTTCCATAAGCGGCAGCATCACCCCTGCATCAACCTGTTCTTTTATCATCTTTTCCATGCGGGTGCAAAAATAATTCATTCCATTGTACTTGGAATGTTTCTAACCGGCAAACTAAAGGGTAAATAATCATAAAAGGCGCTCAAAAACCAGCAAAACCAGGGTTATATCCCATCATTTTTACAGACACTCTTTTTTCTTCTACATTTGTTTCAAACTATCCGCCATGTCTAAGCAAGCACAATTTGAACAATCCATCCTAGAAGGCTACAGTCCCAAAGGGGAATTCATCATCATGGGTGCTGCCATGCTAGACGGCCAGGCGATCACGGGTGCCCATGTTAAAATCCCCCTCAAGACGATGAACCGCCACGGCCTTATTGCTGGCGCGACTGGGACTGGAAAAACCAAAACTCTTCAAATTATTGCAGAACAATTATCGCAACAGGGAGTACCTACATTGTTGATGGACATTAAGGGTGATTTGTCTGGTATCGCGGCGGAAAGCGCCGGTCATGTAAAGATCGACGATCGCCATGCGATTATAGGTTTGCCGTTTAAGAAAAGAGCGAGTCCTGTGGAAATACTCACCATTTCTGACCAGGCTGGTGTGCGCATGCGGGCAACCGTGAGCGAATTCGGTCCCGTGCTGTTATCCAGAATTCTGGACGTAACGGAAACCCAAGCGGGAATCATCAGCGTGGTTTTTAAGTATTGCGATGACAACAAGTTGCCCCTGCTCGATCTGAACGACTTGAAAAAGGTCCTGCAGTATGCCACGGGTACTGGCAAGGATGAATTTCAGGCAGAATACGGGCGTATTTCTACCTCATCTACCGGTGCCATCCTGCGCAAGCTGGTAGAGCTAGAACAACAGGGAGCGGAATTATTTTTTGGCGAGCGCAGTTTTGAGGTCAAAGATCTGGTGCGCAAGGATAAAAATGGCCACGGCTATGTAAATGTCATCCGGTTAACAGACATCCAGGATCGTCCCAAACTGTTCTCCACCTTTATGCTGAGTTTACTGGCCGAAATCTACAGCACCTTTCCAGAACAGGGCGATGCAGATAAGCCAGAACTGGTACTGTTTATTGACGAGGCGCATTTGATTTTTGATGAGGCCAGCAAGGCTTTGTTGAACCAAATAGAAAGTATCGTAAAACTTATACGCTCTAAGGGAATCGGGATCTATTTTGTCACCCAAAACCCTACGGATATCCCAGAGGGCGTTTTGAGTCAGTTAGGGTTAAAGATCCAGCATGCCCTACGCGCCTTTACCGCTAAGGATCGAAAAGCCATCAAACTGACCGCTCAAAACTACCCCATCAGCGAGTTTTATGATACGGCCGAAGTTTTGACCTCTCTAGGGATAGGCGAGGCGTTTATATCTGCCCTGGATGAAAAAGGCCGACCCAGCCCACTGGCAGCCACCTTATTAAGAGCGCCAGAAAGCAGGATGGATATATTGACAGATCGTGAACTGGATGATTTGATCGCAGATTCCCCATTGACAGATAAATATAATGAGACCATCAACCGCGAGAGTGCAGAAGAAATACTTCAGGCAAAGATTGAAGAGGCGCATGCTGATGACATAAAGGAAAAAGCGCAACAGGAACGGGCAAAAACAAGCAGTTCCCGCAGTCGACGTACCAGTACCAGACAAAACCCGATCATCAAAGTCTTGACCAGCGCGTCGTTTATACGCGGTGTGATGGGGATTTTAGGAAAAGCATTGAAGTAAATTCAAGTCCCGAAGGGTGCAGTAGCCTTGGGTGAAAATTCAATTTCAAGCTTCTATTCCATTAAGTGCAAGGTTCAACCTTACAAAAACTCGTTGAATGCAAAAAAGATCTCAAAATCAAAACAGTCAAAGAAACCTTTTATAAATTGCTAAGTCCTACTAGTCATTGTAATTTTACATTTTTAATCAAATCCATGAAAAGAATATTTTTATTAGTACTTGTGATAGTTGTATTCGCCAGCTGTCAGGACGAGCAAGATCCATTTGAATGGAACAAAGACCGCATAGGTATGTTGACAAAGGACTCCAAAGTCTATCAACTGGACAGTCTTTTTGCTAACGATAGTATCGTAACGGCTCCCAAAAGTGATGAACTTATGAGCACTCCAGATGCGATAGAGATTTATGAAAAAGGAGGAAAGCATTTATTGACCTTGAGTCCCTATAAAGCAGATAGCACGTCTGTTATCGAAAATATCAGAGTTCGTGACGAGCGCTATACCACCGCAAAAGGAATCAATATCAATAGTGATTTCAAAACGATAAATGAAGCCTATAAAATAGGAAGTATCGACAATATGATCAATAGTGCCGTGGTGTGGCTGAACGAGGAGAACTTTTATTTCACTATCAAAAAGGATGTATTACCATCAGCAGTTAAGTTTGACATCGCTGCTCCTATTGATAAAAATATGATCCCGGATAGTGCCCAGCCAGAATTTGTCTTTATAAACTGGTAGTTGAATGCTCAAAAAATTATGGAACAAAGCCGTGCCTAAATGGTACGGCTTTTATTTTAATGGTGTATCGCATGTATCAAAAGATAGAGGTGCAACGCTCGCACTGCAAGTTTTTAGCACGCCACGCAAGGGATCTATTTTACCATTTCAACATGAGTTTCTAGAAACCTCTCAGCAGCAAAAGCTGGTCAATGAAGAAGGGTTTACACAGGTCTATCACTGGAAGGGAAACGGGAAAACCATCCTGTTGGCACATGGTTGGGAATCCAATGCCTGGCGCTGGAAGTACCTGATAGAACCTTTACAAAAATTAGACTACAACATCATCGCCATCGACGCACCTGCACATGGTAACTCTAGCGGTGAAGAATTTACAGCAGTGAAGTACTCGCGGATCCTCCGTTCCATTATTGAACTGTACCGTCCAGAAATAATTGTTGCCCACAGCGTTGGTGCCATGGCCACCAGCTTTCAAGAGTCACAGACGCCGCATTCATTTATAGAGAAGATGGTCTTGCTGGGAAGCCCTAATACCCTTAAGGCAATCATGAAAGATTATCAGCAACTGGTTGGATTTAGCGATCGGGTGTACGCAAGCCTGGATAGGCTCCTTCACCGTATTTATGGCTTTCATATAAAGGACTTCAATACAGAGGATTTTGTGGCTCAAATAGAATGTCCTGTCCTGTTGATCCACAACAAGTCTGATGCTATTGTACCCTATGAAAGCATGTTACAAATTGCAGCACAATCACCACATGCGACGGTCTATGAATCCAAAACGGGCGGTCATAGTCTTCATACATCTGAGGTAGTTGATCAAATCTTAGCTTTTCTATAAATAAAAAACGTTTCCCAAAGCTTTATCTTTCAAAATAAAAGACATGGGACGTCCAAGTATCAAAAACGAAGACCAGTATGATGCGCTGCGGGAAAAAGGCTATTCTCAAGAAAAAGCAGCCCGTATAGCCAACACAGCTAATAGCGGTAAAAAGGGTGGCAAGGCGGAAGCTTATGAAGAGCGCACCAAAAAGGAACTCTACGAACAAGCCAAAAAAGTAGGGATTGATGGAAGATCTTCTATGAATAAGGAAGAATTGATTCACGCATTACGAAATAATTAATATGAATAAAAAGATTCCGGCAAGTATAATCCGCCAGGTGTTTGTTTTGCTTTTTCTGGCGGCTATGGCCATAATGATAACGGTGAAGATGCTTCCTTATTTAGGAGGAGTTCTAGCAGCGATCACTCTCTATGTGATCCTAATTCCCTATCAGTGCAAGCTGGAAAACTATAAATGGAAACCGGCACTGGCAGCCCTATTTTTAATATTCATTTCTGTCGTGGGAATATTGCTGCCTATTGCAGGATTGGTCTATTTATTCTCCACGCAAATCAAGAGTGCGATTGCGAACAGTGAGCAGATCACCTCCCAGATCAAAAATCAGATTTCTGAGATTGAATCCTACATAGGTTTTGACGTGGTGCCCAGCATTGATGGCGCGCAGATAAAAGACGCGCTGTCTTACCTTATAAGTAATATTGCCAGTTCCAGTATTACTATATTCATCGCATTGGGTATCATGCTTTTCCTATTGTATTACATGCTGGTCAACAGGGACACCTGGCAAAAGGCAACCGTCACCTACCTCCCGCTTAAAAAGGAAAACGTTAAAAAAATAGGCGATGAAAGTATCGGGCTTGTCAAGTCCAATGCACTAGGAATACCATTAGTAGCCTTGTTGCAGGGTATTGTGGCTATTATCGGATATTTTATATTTGGTGTCGAGAACCCCTTCTTTTGGTTTGGTATTACAGTGATAGGCAGTATGATCCCTTTTGTTGGGACCGCTTTGGGCATATTGCCAGTGTGTATATTGTTGCTGGCTCAAGGTAACACCCAAGGAGCTATTGGCATCCTCATATATGGTATCGTAGTAGTTGGATCCACGGACAATCTTTTTAGACTAGTTGTTCAAAATAGACTGGCAGATATCCACCCATTAATCACCTTAATAGGTGTGGTTGTGGGTGTACCGTTATTTGGATTTATCGGGCTCATATTCGGGCCACTCTTGATTAGTTTGTTTTTGCTACTGGTAAAGATTTATAAAAATGAATACGGCAAGAAAGGCGAGGCTATTTAAGAACAATCCAACACCAACCCATAGTAGATTTTCTTATTTTTAACCCAAACAAAAATTGAATGAGTAAGTTGACAAAACTCCAAGATAAAATTGATGAAAACTTCATCGAGCAACGCAAATTGTTCATTTGGGGAATGGTAGATGACAAGACGGCAAGACACTGTGTAGATCGACTGTTATACCTGGATTCCTTGAGCAATGAAGAAATAACCTTTGTAATCAATAGCCCGGGCGGCTATGTGACCGCTGGATTTTCCATCTATGATACCATGAAGCAAATTAAAAGTCCCGTAAGTACTGTCTGTAGCGGTCTTGCTGCGAGTATGGGAAGCATCCTGCTTTCTGGCGGCGAGAAAGGACGACGTTTCATGCAGCCGCATGGCCGTGTGATGATCCACCAGCCTAGTGGTGGTGCGAGAGGCACGGGTGCAGATCTGGAAATTACTGCTAAGGAAATATTGAAAACCAAAGAGTTAAGTGCACAGATCCTGGCAGACAATTGCGGCCAGAGCTTTGAAAAAGTAATGAAAGACTTCAATCGTGATTACTGGATGGGCGCAGAAGAAGCCGTGAAATACGGTATCGCAGACGGCATTATCTAAACTTTGAGAATACATTAACCTGAGCTGTCCCATAATGGGATGGCTTTTTTTTATTTTTAGAATATGAGTTTAACACCTTTCCATCTCGCCATTCCCGTGCGTGAAATCACTACCACTAGGGAATTCTACCGTGATACATTAGGCATGAAAGAAGGCCGCAGCAGCGATCATTGGGTCGATTTTGATTTTTTTGGGCATCAATTGGTGATACACATCAGTGATACCATTGCACCAGAAGCTGTGAATGCTGTTGATGGTAAGGCGGTACTTGTACCCCATTTTGGTGTCGTGCTGGAATGGGATGCTTTCCACGCTTTCGCGAAAGCGTTACAAGGCAAAAACATCACATTTATCATCGAGCCTTACATCCGGTTTGAAGGATTGCCTGGTGAACAAGCCACCATGTTCTTCAAAGACCCTAGTGGAAACGCGCTGGAATTCAAATCGTTTAAAGACTTTAATCAAATTTTTGCTACATGAATCTAAAGAAATTTTTTACACCAGACGAGGATTATGTCCTTGAACAAACTAACGACACCACGACGGAAGAAGTGGATGAAGTGATTAAAAGAGAGGGTAAGCTGTCCTTTCTCATGTCTACCGTCAAAATACTCAAGAAGTACTACAAGCTTACGGATGTGATGATGATGATGATCAAAGATTACCGCAAGGGTATCTATACGGCCGTACCTTGGTTTACCATCGCAGCTATTGGCGGTGCATTCTTATATGTGATAAGCCCATTTGACTTGATTCCAGATTTTATTCCAGGCCTGGGATATCTGGACGACATCACAGTACTCACCATTGTTGTAGGATGGATAGATTCTGACCTACACCGGTATCTGGACTGGAAACTTTCTGTGGATGGAACTACTCCAGAAGAAAAGGCAAAACTAAAAGGTGCTCAATAGACCTTCTCTCCATTGACATAAGTGGCTTTCACTTTTGCATTGGGTATATTTTGAATCGGCATTTTCATAAGATCATCCTGCATGATTATGAAATCTGCCGATTTTCCTTTTTCCAGACTTCCTTTTTCCTTTTCCTCAAAATTTGAGAATGCTGCCCAGATGGTCATACCGCGCAATGCTTCTTCCCTAGTCAAAGCATCCTGCATATTGAAACCGCCCTCTGGATAACCGCTGGTGTCTTGTCGTGCGACTGCGGCATAAAAAGTCAAAAATGGATTGACTTGTTCTACCGGATAATCGGTGCCCAAAGCGACCATTCCAGATTGCTCCAATAATTTTTTATAGGCATACGCTCCCTTGATGCGGTCTGCTCCCACGCGATCTTCTGCCCAATACATATCACTGGTGGCATGTGTAGGCTGCACGGATGGCAATATGCGGTCGCGGTCAAAGTATTCAAAATCATCTTGACTTACAATTTGAGCGTGTTCCACTCTCCAACGTCTATTTGGCAGGTCGTTTAATAATTCACGGTATGTTTTAAGAACAACGACATTGGCACTATCTCCTATCGCGTGGGTATTCATTTGGAAATCTGTTGCTGCTATACGCGCTGCTGTTTTTTTGAAGTCTTCAACGCTACTCAATAAAGCACCAAAATGATTTTCACGATCTGAATATTCCTCTTTCATGGCCGCACCACGCGACCCTAGTGCACCGTCTGCATAGAACTTAATGGACCGCACATTCAAACGATCTGTTTTTACAATGCCATTTTTCAAGTAGTAATCCAGGTTTGTCGGCGTATTGCTGACCATGGCATAGATTTTAATCTTTAATTTTCCAGCTTGTTGCAGGCTATCGATCAACTCAATGGTGTTTCTATTCAATCCCGCATCGTCTACCGTGGTCAACCCATAACTAAAGTTGATTTCCTGGGCATCCATCAACGCTTCAACAGCAGATTCTTTGGTTGTTTTTGGAAACGTGCTTTTTATCAATCCCATGGGATTATCTACTAAAATACCTGTAAGCGCTCCATCCTTTTGCTCGATATCGCCACCAGAAAATGCAGTATTGACATCAACCCTTGCTAGCTTTAAGGCGGCATCATTCACTATCATAGCGTGTCCGTCAATTCGGGTTAATGCGACTGGTGTGTCTGGAAAAAGTTCGCTGAGTTCCGCCTTAGTTGGATATTCCTGAACCTCCCAATCGTTTTGATCCCAACCGCGACCTACGATATATTCCTTATTATTCTTCTCCTGAAAAGCGTTCACTCGATCCAATACGTCTTGATAGCTGGTTGTACCTACCAGGTCGACTTGCTGTAGTTGCTGGCCCAATCTATAAAAGTGGCAATGTGCGTCGATCAAGCCTGGATACACGAACTGACCCGCTAGATCAATGATGGTGTCTGCCTTAAGGTTAAGGGCATCTATATCTTCCTGTGAACCTATGGCAAAGATCTTTCCGTCTTTCACGGCCATTGCAGTGGCATTGGAAAATTCATTGTCCACGGTGTAAATGGTTCCATTCTGATAAATGGCGTCAACATAGTTGTCGGCATCTTTGTTTTGACAGCTGCACAAAATAAAAATAGCGGCTAGGAAGTATAGTTTTTTCATGGTATAAAGGTAAAAGGAAATTTTGAATCCCGCGGTTATTGAAAAATCGAAGTTCTTCTAAGTTTGAATCTAGGAAGATGCCTATCTGGAATGAGGTTGTTTAAATTTTCCTTTAAATACTTTAGCATTTAGTTTTGTATTACTTTTCGGCCAACTAACTTTTTAACTAGAAAATGAAAAAATTACTATTTCTCGCTTTATTGCTGTTCACCACAATCACCGTTGCTCAAGATACGGTCAAGGAAAATGAAGATCTCAAAAGAACCAATGAGGTTACCACCAACCTTCTTGATCTTGTCATTGCAGGATCCTTTAATGTAAATTATGAGCGCCTATTGCCCAGTAATCAATCCATTCTTGTAGGTGTTACCGCCTTTGACACCTATGGCTATTATGATGCAGGTTACCTTGAAGAAAGCAGCGCTATAAGTTTGCGCGCCGCATATCTCATTTACTTTTCTAAAGTAAAGGACCATTATGGATTTTATTTTTACCCAGCGTTAAAAGCTCGCACAGGAGATGTCACTGTTGATGATGGGTTTTACAACTATGATAACAATGGAAACTTGATATCTAGAGATAATACGTATAAGTACAATATCGGAGGCTTTTCAGCCGGTTTCGGTTTAGGTCACAAGTGGCTTTTTGCTGATAAATTCTCTTTAAGTTTAAATGGAGAAATTTTCAGAGCTTTAGGTAGTGTGCCAGAGGACGAATATGGCGATCTAGGCGCCGTAGAGCCTAGATTTGGCGTTAATTTTGGTTATAGGTTTTAAAATATAAACCTTCTCATATTATAGAGTTTTTTAGACCCTACTTCTCAAAAGTGGGTATAGCGACTCTCTTTTTTGCTTAGAATTAGTGACTTTTCCCTACTTCTCTCGGAATATGAACCCATTGATTACTTCCATTTATAGAAACTAAAAAAGACCACAATTCGTGGTCTTTTTAATGCAATGAATTAGAGATGTGTTCGCTTTCGCGAAAGCGAAATTCTTCTAAAAGTCAAACTTATAAACCGCACCGCCCATCACTTGTACATCCTGCACTGGATAGTCTAAGTAATACTGGTAGTTGCCACCGGTCAGGTTATTCCCTCGCAGGAATGCAGTCAATTTTGAATTGATCTTATAGTTCACATCAAGGTTCAAGTCCACAAATGAATCCAGTGATTCAACGCCCAGACCGTTGCGATAAACGTCCCGCTCGCCCACTAAATAAAGAGTTGTGCCTATGTCAAGCTTATCATTAATCTGATAGGTTCCTACTACGTCTGCCGTGAATTCTGGCAACTGGGAAGCGGTGTTTTCAAAGTTGGGCCCATTCTCTACCTCATACGTCATGCCCTTACCGCTTAAGGTAAGATTGAACTTTGAACTTACGTCAACACTAAGCGACGCACCATAAAAAGTAGTAGCAAGGTCTGCATATTGCGTATAAAACACATTACCCAAGGTTGCTCCTTCTGCTACTATCAATACACGACCTACGTCTTTCGTATAGAAATAGCGATCGTTCTCTTTCTTGTATCCACCATATACTTTATACCCAAAATTATTGCTGATCTTTCCCTTTAATCCCAGCTGTGCATCGATGACACGATCCGTTGGTTTGATGGCAATCGCTGGCGCCAGGAACACATTCTCGTCTGCAAACTGTTGGAGGCTGTTCATATCCAGTCCACCACCTATTTGAGTGTAGGCAATCACATTGTCATCCAGCAATCGATAACTGGCATTGATATCTGGATAGAAATTGAACTCTCCTTCACTGGCCTCTAGGTCTGACAAATAATTGATCGTAGCTCCCAGTTCAATCTTATAAAGATCGTCATAGATGTTGATTTTTGGATTTGCATTGGAACTCAGGTAAGAGTAGTCTGTTTGTGCTGGCTGTAGTCCTTGCTTGTCAAAGGTTCCTACTAGATAATCCAGATCCAACCCTAGACCTACCTCTGTACCCTCAATATCAAAACCTAATTGAGGTAGCAACCTGGCGCGCAATTCACTTGCATCCTCACTTGAGGACAGTCCCGTCAATTTAACATCCAACTGTTTGAAAACGGAATCAAAGAAATCCACATTACCTCCCAGACCATAAGAAAGGTAATTAATCGCAACATCTGTGTCATTAGGGTTTGTCCCTACCAATTGCGCATTCAATGGGTCGTAAATTCCATACCAGTTTGCCCGTTGATACCTGGCACCACCGGTAATTCCAAAACTTGCATTTTTGGAACGATGTCCATAGGAAAGATCTAATGCCGAATCTGAATAAGAATCGTCTAACAATACTTCATCAATACCGCCGAACGATGAATTATGATTCAGAAAAATTCCAAAATCGCTGTCTTTATCAAGTTCAATATTTCCTGCAAACTCAGCAATAACATTCCCGTAATTCCCAAAGCCCAATCGGGCATAATTATCATAATATTGTGGTCGCTGTAGCGGTTTTAGTCGGGAGAGTTTCCCCTTAGCGGGTGTAAAAGTAGAGGCAACTGGGACTGAAAAAATACTATAGGTCACTGCCTTTTTCTTGATCCTGGTCGTGTCGTTCAATTGAGGAACACTCTTTACTTTAAAAGCATCTGCTACAGATGGGTCGTACGCTTTTACCACCGTGATGGTACCTCCATTTAAACGGTCTTCCTCTTCCTTAGTGGTCTGTGCAAAAAGAGCTGTTCCAGTCAATAATAAGGCGACAGTGGTTGTGATATATTTAGTGTTCATAAACATTCTAGTTGTTTGATGGAGCTATGGATGAGTTGGTTTTTGCCTGCACATTCTTGATGCGGGCAAGTTCTGTCTTTGCCTGTTCGACGACTTCTGGGTATTGAGCGAAATTATCGATCACCCCTTGCAGCAAGGTCACGGCATTTAGGGTTTGTTGGGTCGCGTCGTAGCTTTTAGCCATTACCACGAGGCCTCTGGCACTCCATAATTTATAGCTTCCATAATTTTTAGATAGGTTTTGCACCGTGGCAATGGCCTGCTCGTGCTTGCCTTCCTGATTCTCAAAATAGGCTTTGTAGAAAATAGCTTCTGCTGCAATTGCGCCGGTGGAATTGGTCAGCACCTCTGCATACCCGCGTTTGGCAGCAGCCATGTCGTTACGTTTAAAAGACGACCTAGCGATGATTAATTGCGCGTCAGCTCTAACATTAGCATCAGTTGAACTGTCTCCCAACACTTTGTTTGCATAGCTCACGGCCTTGTCAAATTGTTCGGCCTCGTAGTAGGCTTTCATCAGGTTGGACTGTGCATAGGCTTTGTTCTGTGGGAAATCTGCCGTCGCTTCCAGTTTGATTAATATGGGTATCGCTTTCGCGAAAGCGGACTTTCTATCAGCCCCATCGCTCACCGCATCATTTAATATTATTTCACCCAATCGTGCCAGTGCCTGCTCAGAATATTCACTACGCTCGCGGTCTGCCACGTACTGATAATGTGGGATACTCGCTGCTTTATTCCCCTCAGAAAAGTAGGCTTGTGCTAGATTGAAGTGTGCCTGCAAGGCATATTTCCCGTTGGGGAATTGATCCAGGTATTTTTTCAATTCGCGGGTTGCAGCGCTCATATTTCCCTGGAGGAATGGACGTTCTGCACTTTCATAAGCGGTGTCATCAAGTTCAGAATCTGTGATGTCAATAAAGTCAAGGCCGCGCACCCATTGGGCATATTCTGCCGTTTTTCCTTGATCAATGTAAACCAGTCTCGCGCTACTCACGGCCTCAACGGCTTGCGGTGTCCCTGCATATTTTGAAGCTACCTGTTTGAAAATGCTGAGTGCCTCGTCCAGCCTGTTGTCGTTGTAAAACTGCAGTCCCTTGCGCATCATGGCCGGAGCAGTGTACCTACTGCCTGGAAACTCCTTGATCAATCTGTCGTAGGTCTGGATCCCGTTAGTGATTTTACCGTTGTTGATGTAGGTATTTCCCAGCTCATACATCACGTCATCGCGGTATTGGGAACTTTTGAAGTTATCCAGAAAGGTATTTAATTCCTGGATCTTACTATCCACGCGATCTATAAATCCATAGGAAATGGCCTTTTGAAAAGTGGCGTAGTCTGCACTCGTCCCGCCCATTTTAATGGACTGGTTGTAGGATTCAATCGCTGGCCAGTAACTTTTAGAAACAAAGTGAGCATCGCCTATTCTCATGTAAGCATCATTCGTACGCACCTGATCTGTTGATTTTTGTGCCACAAAGCGCTGCATCGCACTGATGCTGGAACTGTAGTTTTTCAGCTTGAAATGGGTATAGCCCATATCGTAATCCAGCAGATCATCTTCCTCGATGGAGGCCGATACGTTGTTGACCCGCTCAAACTCTGCAAGTGCGCCATTAAAATCATTGAGTTGGTACAGGGACTCTGCCTTCCAGAATCTCGCTTTTTTCTCAAGGCCTTTTTCAGTTAGGTTTTTGATCGCTTTGTCCAGATTAGTTCCAGCCGCTTTATAGTCACCGGCAGTGAATAAGTTTAAACCGTGGCATAAGGCTACTTTACCGTAAACATTTTCATTACCTCGTATTCTACCGTCTTCCAGCAACGCAATAGCCTCAGCATAGTTTTTTGAGGTAAAGTAGGAATCGATGAGCAAGTTGTTCATTTCATCCTTGTTTTCTGCTTTGGGATATGTCTCGATATAGTTCAAAATCACTGCTGGAACGCTCTCGTAAGGGTTGCCGTTTTCATAACTCAGTTTTGCATAGTTGTACATGGCGTCCTGAGTAATCTGCTCGTCCAGCGCGATTTCGCTGGCTTTTTTAAAGGCATTCAAAGCGTCCTCACCACGGTTGAGTTTGATATAGCTTTGACCTAAATGGTAGTAGGCGTTTTGAGTGGTCTTGTTCTCGCCATCGATGATCTTGTTAAACGTGACCACGGCATTCTCAAAATCGCCCAGTTTATAATACGTATAACCCAACTGGTAGTAATCGTTGTTGTTCCACTTGCCTCTTGTTCCCTGATATTTCTGTAGGTACGGCAAAGCTTCCTGATATTTTCCTTGATTGAAAAGCGACTGCCCTATGATGCGGTTCAATTCCGATTGTTCTTGACGGTTGGAGCTGGACATTTGCTTTTCTGCTAATGCAATAGCCTCTTCAAAACGGCCTAGTTTGTAGTTAAGATCGGCTTGGTAATAAGAAAGTTTCGCATCCGTTTCTGGCGCTTCTTCTACTTCATTGAACAGCTCTTCGGCAGTTTCTAAGTCGTCACCTTCATAAGCGATGTAGCCTAGGTAATATTTTGCCTTAGAGCCATATTCTGGATCATCGCTCACCCGGTTGAGGTAAGGCTTAGCCTCATCAAATTTTTTGCTCTGTACCAGCGTGTATCCCTTATTGAAGTAATATCTGGTTTTTTGTTCGCTGGAAAGATTCTTCTCCTCTACCTTTTCATACCATTGGGCAGCCTGCCGATAATTGCCACTTTCAAAATAGTAATCAGCCACGTCAATGTAGGCACTGTTACGTTTTGTGGATGTAGGGTATTTTTGTACAAAATCTTCCACCATCTGGTCTGCATTGCGCTGATTGAGCCGTACCGCGCAGTTTGCCGCATAGTAGGCTGCATTGCCCTTGATGGTCTCATCATCTACCTTTTCAATTACTTTTTCAAACAAACGTTGTGCGGCAATATATTGATCTTCTTGATAGAGATCGACCGCAATGTTGTAATTGCGCAGGTGGTCGGTAAATATTTTGGATTGTTGCGCAAATCCAGTAGAAACGACACCTAATAATAATGCCGCAAGTGCAATTTTCCTCATGAGATCTTTAGTTAGTCAGTTAGGTAAAGTTAAAATCCTACATGTTGTTAACGGCAGTTTTCGCAATTAATTATACGCATGGTTATCCACAGCTTTATGTATTTTTACGAGAAAATCTGCTTTATGTCAAACCACGTGCTCTCCCTTTCTGATGTCGATATCTTTCAAATGGACAACCTCATCCTTAAAGATGTGAATCTGAACATCGATAAAGGAGAATTTGTCTACCTGATTGGGAAGACGGGCAGCGGCAAGAGTTCGCTCATGAAGACCCTCTATGGCGACATTCCTTTAAAGAAAGGCAAAGGAAGCATTGTAGATTTTGATTTAGCCAGCTTACGCGAAAGCGAAATTCCCTACTTGCGTCGCAAACTAGGAGTGGTATTTCAGGATTTTAAGCTACTAACAGACAGAACAATCCAGGATAACCTGAAATTTGTCCTCAAGGCCACCGGCTGGAAGAATAAAACCGAAATGCAGGATCGCATTGACGAGGTGCTGGACAAGGTAGGTATGAAAACTAAAGGCTTCAAATATCCACATGAACTTTCTGGAGGAGAGCAACAGCGCGTGGCGATTGCAAGAGCACTGCTTAACAACCCAGAATTGATCATTGCAGATGAGCCTACTGGAAACCTAGACCCACAAACCAGTGTGGAGATCATGGAGGTGTTGCAGACGATCAACAAGAATGGCAATACCATTTTAATGGCAACGCACGACTATGCGTTGATCCTAAAATACCCTTCCAAAACCCTTAAATGCGACGATGGCGAAGTCTTTGAAGTGGTCCAAAAGACGGTGTGATGCGCGAACTGCACATGGTCAGTTTTGATATTCCCCATCCCGCTTCTTATGGCGGCATCATTGATGTGTATTATCAAATCAAATCACTGGCAGAAAATAAAGTTCCCATCATCCTTCACTGCTTTCAATACAGCGGCAAGAAACGGCAACCTCATCTAGAAGAACTTTGTCAAGAAGTCCATTATTACAAGCGTAAAACGGGCCTAACTGGAATTTCTCCAAACCTCCCTTACATCGTCTATTCCAGACGCGATACTCAATTACTTGATAGGCTAGCAAAAGCAAACGGGACCATTCTTTTTGAGGGAATTCATTGCTGTTATTACCTGGACCATCCACTTTTAAAGAATAAGTACAAAGTCGTTCGTTGTCTCAACATCGAACATGAGTACTATCAATTATTGTCCAAACAGTCCCGGCTTCCTAAAAAACTGATTCATACCGAGGAGGCAAAACGATTAAGAAGGTTTCAGCCCATTTTAAAACATGCCCAAACCCTACTTCCCATCTGCAGTAGGGATGGAACGTATTTCAAAGAAACATTTCCTGATCTTAAGCAGAAAACCATCACTGCGTTTCATGGAAACGAACGTGATCCCATTGATTCAAAACTAGGAACCTTCGCCTTGTTTCACGGCAGCCTAGATGTGGTAGAAAATGAAAAGGCTGCCCTTTTTTTAATCCATAAAGTTTTTAAAAACATGGATTATCCTTTAATGATAGCTGGAAAAAACCCTGGTAAAGTTTTGCTGGAAGCTGCACTACGCAACCCCAACACCACACTTATCTCAAATCCAGATCACGCACAACTCGAAAATTTGATCGTTGATGCCCAAATGCATTTGATGTATTCCACACAAGCCAGCGGCCTGAAACTTAAATTATTAAAGGCCTTATTCAAAGGAAAACATGTGATTGCCAACGATTTGATGTTGACAGAAAAAGGGTTAGAAATCGCCGTAGAACGAGCAAATACTGTAAAAGAATGGAAAGAAGCAATAGAAAAGATCCAATCAAAACCCTTCACACCGTTAAATCAACAACAAAGAAAAAACGTAATTGAAGGTTACGACGATCAAACAACTGTTTCTAAGTTAATAGAAACGCTTAATTTAGGCACATGAATATAGTAGTCATCATTCCCGTATATAATAAAGCCGCCACGCTTTCTAGAGCAGTAGACTCAGTTTTACAACAAGATTTTAAGAATTTTAAAATAGTAATAGTAGACGATGCCAGCACTGATGGTAGCAGTGCGATTGCCCAACAATTCGCCTCTGATAGAGTAGAAATCATTACATCCCCAAAAAACCAAGGTGTTAGCGCGGTACGAAATATAGGGTTCACTTATGCGCAAGATCATCATTTTGACTATGTGGCTTTACTGGATGCAGACGATTACTGGCAGCCCAACCATTTAACAACCTTGATGGGTCTCGCTAAAAGATTTCCTGAGTCAAAAGTGTTTGCAACTAACTATATGTTGAAACGACCACGACGTGTCTATAAAACTAAATTCTCTAATCTTTCTGATGATGCTGAGCAACAGCTGGAATTTTTCTTTACCAATAATTTTCTCAACCCTATTTTGAGATGTTCTACCCTTATGGTAGAGACAGCCGCGTTAGAAAAAATCGGAACATTCCATACGGATTATTCCCATTTTGAAGATGTAGACTGGTTCATTAGAATAGGGATGAACGTACCCGTCGCATTTTCTCAAACCGTAACGGTGTCGATTGATGAAACTGCACAGAATCGATCTGACAAAGTTCCCATGAGTGAACGCAGATTTCCTGATTTTGAAATGTACGATGCCCAAACAACAGTGCACGAAGGACTTCCAAAGTACTTGAGTCTCAATAGATATGCGATCGCACTCGCTTATCGTATGGATAACGACATTAAGAATGCAACAAAATACCAGCAATCCGTACAGTCAGATCATTTGAATAGAAAGCAGACCAAGTTATTAAATATGAGCCGTTTGCAACTCAAATCCCTTAAGAAAACACAGCGAGTTTTGGGCAACCTAGGATTTCACCTGCGCGCTGGCGAGTAATTTAAAATCGGTTAGATCGCGTATGTAATCTTCCTCGTCAAAATCATGCGAGGCGATGGAAAGACATACCGCACCACTTGAAAAATCCTCTAATTCCCGCCACAGCATGGTTGGGATCAACAAGCCTCTATCAGGCTTATTTAATAGAATGCTCTTCCAGTTTTTACCATTAAAAAGCTTGACTATAAAACTACCGCTTAGTGCAATAAGCAAGGACTGGCATTGCTTGTGCGCATGTCCTCCACGATGGCTATCGCTGGGTACATCGTATAAATAATAGACACGACAGGCCTTGAACGGTATGGTATCGCCTTCTACTACCGCCAGATTCCCGCGAGGGTCTGTAATTTTAGGGATGTCTATAATTTTAAAATCCATGCTCAAATATACTATAGATCCAGATGACGTTTAAAACCAGAAAAGTAATCGGTCGCGCCCTGGCCGAATAATCTGTGTCTTTCTATTAATTCTTTGAAATTTTTCACATATCCTTTACGCCATAGAAAAAACGTGTATTTAAATTGGTAAAAAACGGTACTCCATGAATTTTTGCGTGCAGCAAGAGCCCCACGAGCATAGATAATCCGTTTGCTGTCTGCTTGATCACTACTGGTCAAAGCCTGGTGTGACACAATAGTTTGCGGAGTGAAAAGGACCTCCAGATCCTTAACCATGGCATCCAGCAGAAACAAATAATTCTCACTGTCCTGAAATTGTGCACCCAACCCAAACCTCAGGTCAAACGACACTGCCTTCTCTAGAATAACCGATCGTTTCAGAGTGATCTCTGGGGAAAGCACCTTTTCAACCCGCTTGCGCGAAAGCGAACTTTCCATAGCTTCATACCTACGTACCGGTTTTCCTTCAGGACTTATAGTTTGAAAAGTAATAATAGCCGAATCCTTTGCGGAATGGGCAACTGCAATTTTATGAGTGGCATCCTCAACCATTTTACAGTCGTCATCCAGCAACCACAGCAACGCCCCTCGTGATTCTTTGATCGCAAGATTCCTGCTGCGACTCAAGCCATAATGAATGTCATTGATCACTCGTATATTCTCAAAAGGACTGGATAGAGTGTGAATCTTGCTTTGGTTGATGATAAGGACCTGATCCTCGATACGTTCTATAGGTTTATAAAAAATAGCTTCCAAAAACGACAAATCCTCGCGATCCATGGTCGCGATGAGAATTTCAAGATCGTCTTTAGTGTAATGTCCCAACCGCTTATCTTTATCCCAAAGGTACTTTTTATGCGCATTCTGCTGGTAGGCGAATACAGTAATTTCCATAATTCCCTCAAACATGGCTTGATCCAGCTGGGTCACGAGGTCACGATTGTGGGCGATGGCGATGGGTTCAAGGATCTGCCTGTCGATATTTTTGTAGGCAGCGATTATTACCGGCGCAGCTGGATTCGTGAGAAGTTCAAGGTGGGCTGGTGGAAACTCACTGGCCGCAATCTTGAGGATAATTTGAGGTTGGCACGCTTTCGCGAAAGCGAACACCTGATGAAGAATTTTGATATCGTACAGTTTATCAATTCAAATCCGTTTGGTTGCGAGCCACCCGTAGAGCGCAAGATGCTGGAATATCTAGTCGCCCATAACGATAAGTGTTTTCTCGCTGCCTGCGGTGATGACTATCACTATGCTGATTATTTAACGAACCGTCATGAAGGCTACAGCATCCTGAATGCCGTCAAAAATGATGCTACCCTAAAGCCCTTTTTAGATCACACCTATAAATATTTAGGGACAGGTTATAAAAAAAATTATCAATGGCTGGTAGAAAAAAGTAAGGCGGTTATTCCCAGCAATGTGGATTATGCGATGTCATTGACGCATGAAGTCAAGGCAACCGCCATCATTCCTGCTCCGATCATTGTGTCTAGGTATCCTTTGGATCAAAATGAAGACCTTTCCACCATCCACATTTTTCTAGGTATCAACCGGCCTAATTATTGGAAAAAGGGAATCAATTATTTTGAGGAGGCGCTGGAGGTTTTACAAGCTACCTATGGTGACAAAATCAAGATCACCATCGCTGAGAACCTTCCCTACAAAGAATATATGACTCGTTTGAAAAGTTCACATATTTTACTAGACCAGGTCTTAAGCTATGATCAAGGATATAATGCGCTGGAATCAATGCTCAAGGGAAAAGTGGTGTTTGCTGGTGCAGGTCCACAATTTCTGGAGGTCCACAACCTTAGTGAAGTTGCCGCAATAGATGCCCAGCCTGACGTGGATGATCTGGTAAAACGATTATCAAACTTGATTGAAAACCCAGAGCGACTTCTAGAAATAGGTAAAAGCGCACGAACTCACGTACTCCAGTTCCATGACTCTGTGAAAATTGCGGCAAAATATATGGAGAAATATGGATTTTAATATCGGTTAGATCGTATATTTGATTTAACGATATTAAGATCAAAATGTTTAAGTCAAACACACTAGCAGTAAGTTATAAAATACAGGAACTTCTTCAAAAAATCGATGAGAAGAAAGCTCGCTTGGATAGTTATCGCCCATTTCCCAGTCATGTTGTGCATAGTATTCAAGAAAGCTTGAGTGTGGAATGGACGTACAATTCTAACAGTATTGAGGGTAACACATTGACTTTGCAAGAAACAAGAATGGTTCTTGAAGATGGGTTAACGGTAAGTGGAAAGTCGTTGCGAGAACACTTTGAGACCGTCAACCACCATGATGCCATACAGTTTGTAGAAGATCTCGTCTCGCCAGATTATGTGTTGCGTGAACTGGATGTCTTAAGCGTTCACCAGTTGGTTATGGATCGATTGGATAAAGATTTTGCTGGGCGGTTAAGAAATGCTGGGGTACGAATAAGTGGTGCAAACTTTGTCCCGCCCAACGCTCAAAAAGTTCCAGACCTTTTAGAAGAGTTGATACTATGGGTAAACCAGAAAGATTTGAAATTACATCCCGTGGTAAAGGCGGCATTGTTCCACCACAGTTTTGTCTGGATTCATCCTTTTTTTGACGGGAATGGCAGGACGGCACGATTGGTTTATAACATGTTATTGATAAAACATGGGTTTCCTCCAGCTATTATTTTAAAGGTAGATCGCAAGAAATATTACACCGCATTGAATGATGCAAACGATGGTAAATTTGAAAAACTTCTATTCCTAGTTTGTCAGGCTGCATTGCGATCTCTGGACATATATTTGAGCAACTTAAATGATACGGCGGGTGATTATGCACCTATTGCTACCATCGTAGAGGAATCCAGCCTAGAATATGGAGCAGACTATTTGAGCTTACTGGCCCGGCAGGGTAAGATCGATGCGCATAAAGAAGGACGCATGTGGTATACTACGGAGAAAGCCATCCATGAATATGTGAAGAATAGAAAGAGAAAGAGGTAATCAACAAGTTGATTACCTCTTTTGATTTTTACCTGAATCTAACCCTATTTATTTTTCCATTTGATGTCTATTCCCTGAAAGTCCTCTGAGGCCTTGTCTTTAGCCTGCTTAGGAATATTGAATTCATATTCTATAACGATCTCCAGATCTTCATTAAAGTAGAATAACATCGTTTCTTCCCCTTCATAATCGCAAACGGTCAACGCATGAATTTCATGGGCATTGAAATACTCATCTTTTACCGTCTGTGGTTCATTAAATTCAAAATAATGCAAGATGCGCGCACCTTTGAAATAATTAAAATCCTCTAAATAATTTTGATCTGCCATAGTGCAAAAATAAGTCGTTTAAAAAGAAAGCCAGTCCGTTGGACTGGCTTTGCATGAGGCATTATTTTATTAAATAGATCTATTGGGATCAAATGCTTCTAACAAGTGCGCGACACGTTGCACAAACTGGCCGCCTAATGCACCATTGACCACTCTATGGTCATAACTGTGCGATAAGAACATCTTCATGCGTATGCCTATGAAATCTCCATCTGGAGTTTCTACAACCGCAGGAACTTTTCTAATAGCGCCCAGAGCGAGAATTCCAACTTGTGGCTGATTGATAATTGGTGTTCCCATAATGGATCCAAAGGTTCCAACATTAGTCACCGTATAAGTCCCGCCTTGAGTATCGTCTGGTTTTAGCTTTCCTTCTCTAGCTCTTCCAGCAAGATCGTTCACTGCTTTTGCCATGCCCACGAGATTAAGCTGATCTGCATTCTTGATTACTGGAACGATCAAGTTTCCATCTGGTAATGCAGCCGCCATTCCAATGTTTATGTTTTTACGTTTGATAATGCGATCACCGTCTAGTGCTATATTGATCATTGGGAATTCCTTGATCGCCTGTGCAACGGCTTCCATGAAGATAGGTGTGAACGTGAGGTTCTCCCCTTCTCTCTTTTGGAAAGCATCTTTATTTTTCTTTCTCCAATTCCAAATGTTGGTAACATCACATTCGATAAAACTTTGCACATGCGCACTGGTTTGAACTGAGGCAACCATGTGATGGGCAATCAATTTGCCCATACGAGTCATTTCTATAATCTCATCTTCACCGTTTACAGAAACTGGAGTGGCTTTAGGAGCTTGTTTAGGCGCGGCGCTATGGCTAGGTGGGGCAGCTGCTGGGGTCGAAGGTTGTTTAGATGCCGTTGTAAGGTTACCACTCTTTCTATCTTCTACAAACTTCAATATATCGTGTTTAGTGACACGCCCCTCTTTTCCAGTACCATCTATCGTTTCTAATTCTGATAAAGAAATGTTTTCTTCCTTAGCGATATTTTTTACCAATGGTGAGTAAAAGGATTCACTAGAAGTATAATCGTTTTTACCGGCAGTCTCCATCCCGCTTTCAATCAGCTTTTCGGCAGTTTGAGTGGCAGCCTCTGCATATCCATTAGGTGCCTCTTGCTCAACCTTAAGGGGCTCAATAGATTTAGCATCTTGTTTTGAAGACTCCTCTGAACCCTCGCCTTCTGTTTCTATAATAGCAATAGTTTGACCTACTTGTACCACATCATCCACCTGGAAAAGTATTTCTACCAACTTCCCCTCTACTTCGCTAGGAACTTCACTATCTACTTTATCAGTAGCAATTTCTAGGACAGGCTCATCCATCTCAATGGTATCGCCTACATTTTTAAGCCATGCGGTTATGGTAGCTTCTGCTACGGATTCCCCCATTTTAGGTAATTTCAATTCAAATCGAGCCATAATTGCAAGTTACTATATCGTTTTCTAAGAGTTGCAAAAGTAATAATTATCCGCCAGCGATTGCGGATATCGTAGCGCAATGGGAATTATTTAAGAAATGATTAAAGATGAAGGGTTTATCCCTTGTTTTTATTAAAGTTTCTGCACCTCGCCACGCTCATGACTGGAGTCACTGCCTGCAAATGCGGAACGATCTGCGGTTAGAAACCTGTAGATCAGATTCGATTCCTTTTGTTGCTCCATAAAATGGATCACTTTATCAACCTCTAGGGTTTGTACGTCCCAAATAATTTTAGCATCAGTAGTAAAATCGGTATTAAGATTATCAAAGGTTGATATTTCTGTCGCCCAATCTGGTTTGAAGTTGGGATCTTCAGTAACCAATAGTTGTTGTTGATCTTTGTGAGTAGTAGCAATTTCGGGTTTTTTTGACCTCGAAAATTTGGGAAGTACGTATTTTAAAAGCCCGCTAAATATTTTTCCTTTGGGATAATGTTTGTCATAAAATAAAGACATCGCGCCGTAAAATCGCTCTTTATAAGCAGTATCCTTAATTGTACTTTCTCCCTTAAAATGGATCGCCTTCAAGGATCCCAAATAATAATTCTGATACCCTTGCTGCAAAGTCGTATAACTCAAATCGATATCCTCGCCGTACATAAAATAGCGCTCATCAAGCCCACCAAGTTGTTGATAGACCGATTTTCTACCCAGCATAAACGCACCGACCAAAATTTCGGTTTCTCCGTCTTGATTTTCGCTAATTCTGTTATCGTAGTACGAAGATGAAAAACCCAATAACTTTTTCATGGCATTCCACGGTTTGGGAACACGGCGCTTGCTCTCTGGAAGGAAGTTTCCTTTTCCGTCAATTAGTTTGATTCCTATGAAGCCTGTCTTTGATTTCACTTTCGCGAAAGCGAGACAGCTCTCAAAAACATTTTCTCCAACGATCACATCAGGGTTTACCAAACAAATAAACTCGCCTCTCGCCTGCTCCACGGCAATATTGTTGCCTTTAGAAAAGCCATAGTTATCGTCCAGCCTTAAAACCTTGACGTTTTTATAAGTAGCGGTAAGTCTTGCTATGCTGTCGTCCGTAGAGTCATTGTCTGCGACAATGATTTCTACAGCTATATTTTTTGTAGCACGCGTCACACTTTCCACACAGAGTTCTAAAAAAACCGAAGCATTATAATTCAATATGACGATAGAAAGTTCCATTCTAGCTCTTTACGGAATTCTCATAGGGAACACGGTGCAGGATGCTGCGGCCCAGCGTTACCTCATCTGCAAACTCGAGCTCGTCGCCTACAGCAATACCTCGAGCTATGGTCGAAGTGTTTATTTCAAGATCACCCAACTGTTTAAAAATATAAAAATTGGTCGTGTCGCCTTCAATAGTGGGACTCAAGGCAAAAATAATTTCTTTGACTCCATCTTCTTTCACGCGTCGTACCAGTGAACTTACTTTCAAATCTTGCGGACCTATGCCATCCATGGGACTGATTTTGCCACCTAAAACATGGTACAAACCACGGTACTGACTGGTGTTTTCAATCGCCATGACATCCCTAATGTCTTCAACTACACAAACGATGGTTTGATCACGATTCATGCTAGCGCAGATCTCACAGGTATCCGTATCACTCACGTTATGGCAATTTTTACAGAATTGTAGGTCGTGACGCATTTTTAATAACGCATCTGTCAATAGATCTGTATTCTGCTCTGGCTGACGCATAAGGTGCAAGACCAATCGCAATGCAGTCCGTTTGCCAATTCCTGGCAATTGACTTACCTGATTAACGGCTTCTTCTAAGATTTTTGAGGAAAAATTCATGTCTAGCAAATATAAGAACAGCCAAGCTTACACAGCGAACGATATGATCAGTTCCAACTGAGCTATAAATGCTATTTTAGCACAAAATTAAAGCCATTGGATTCTTTTGAGATCTTACTGACGATTGCCATTTACTTTGCCGTGCTGGTCGGCATTTCATTTATTGTAGGTCGCAAGGGCGACAGCGCGACCTTTTTTAGGGGCAACCGCAGCTCGCCTTGGTATATCGTGGCTTTTGGAATGATAGGTGCTTCATTGAGTGGGGTTACTTTTATATCCGTTCCTGGTGCGGTGGAAGCTGGATCCATGAATTATTTTCAGGTGGTTCTGGGTTATATCGCGGGTTATGCCGTGATAGGACTTGTCCTTATGCCCTTGTATTACCGTATGAACCTGACGTCGATCTACAGTTATCTGGGCGATAGATTCGGTAGTGCGGCGCAATATACGGGCAGTAGTTTTTTCCTGTTATCGCGCATCGTTGGTGCTAGTTTTAGGTTGTATCTCGTTGCGGGAGTGTTACAGACCTTTGTTTTTGATAAAATTCCGGATGATCAGATACAAATTGAATTTTGGCAGACCGTTACTTTTACTGTTTTTCTTATCTGGATCTACACCTTCAAGTCGGGAATCAAAACGATTGTCTGGACAGATACCCTACAAACCTTGTTCATGTTGATTGCCGTGGGTGTGGCGATTTATTACATATCGGATAGTCTCAACCTCAACGGGATAGGCGATATCACGTCCTTTGTAGCCGATAGCGATTTATCGCAGATCTTTTTCTGGGACGACTGGAAGAGCGATCAATATTTTGTGAAGCAGTTTCTCGCTGGTGCTTTTATCGCGATCGTGATGACGGGTCTGGATCAGGACATGATGCAAAAAAACCTTACCTGCCGCAACCTCAAGGATGCCCAAAAGAATATTTTCTGGTTTACGATCGTTCTGACCGCAGTGAATTTTGTGTTCTTGGTATTGGGTGTGTTGCTTACCGCTTTCGCGAAAGCGGAAAACCTACAAGCCTCAAAGGACGCATTGTTCCCTACGGTAGCAATGGACGGCGGTTTAGGCATGGGCATAGCATTGGTATTTATATTGGGGCTCATCGCAGCAGCCTATTCTAGTGCAGATAGCGCACTAACCTCGCTGACCACCTCATTTTCTGTAGACATCGTAAAAATAGAAAGCCGATTCCCAGAAAAGCGTCAGGAAAACCTGCGTAAGCTTTTTCACATAGGGTTTTCTCTTGTATTGATCATCGTGATTGTGGGATTTGAATATATCATTAAAGACGCCAGCGTGATCAATAAACTCTTTGTTTTTGCGGGTTATACCTACGGGCCGCTGTTGGGAATGTTTGGATTTGGGATCTTGACTAGATTAAAAGTCAATCATATTCTAGTCCCATTTATTGCGATAGCATCGCCGTTTATCACCTATTTGATAAGTTACCTGTCCTCCACCTATGGCGGTTTTGAATTTGGGTTCTTTATTCTATTGCTGAATGGATCGATTACGTTCTTGGGAATGTTCGTGGCGAGCTTACTCTCTCATCAAGACCGTGAACTACAGCATTTATCGCATTGATCGTGAGCCGTGAGCCGTGAGCCGAAATTTAAAAAAATCAGCGATTACAATTTTCGAAGAAAATTCACAATTCGCAATGGGCAATGACTTTCTTTTAATACTGATTCGTTCCCAGCATTACCAGCGTACAAGCCACCTCAACTTCAATGCCTTTATCTTGTAGCATTGTATAGAATTCAGGATTTTCCGTTCCAGGATTGAAAATGACTCGGTTGGGTTTTAAGCCCACTATATACTCGTAATATTCTTCCTGCCGATCTGCATTGAGGTACAGTGTGACTGTATCAATATCTGTAAATGGAACTAGATCTGTATGGATTTGCACATCATCCACAGTGCCCGACCGTAACCCTATGGCTGCGGTTTCTATATTGAATTTGCGCAATCTGTGAATGGCTATATTAGAGTATCGCTCCGCTTTGAGAGAAGCGCCAAGTACTAAGGTTTTTTTTGACATATTTATTATTCTTACTGTAACAATACGAAGTTCCAATCGTCTATTTATTGAAGGGAGTGATGAACCTTCGTTGATTTATTTGATAAAAGCCGGTCTTCTGACCGCAATTCAATAGCCAAATAACTCATAATTAATGGTTAGTGTTATTATTTGGTTACTAGAAATCCCGAGCTTGCAGGCTCGGGATTTTGTTTTTTACAAACATGACTAACCATAAGGGGCGGAATTGATTCCGCCCCTTATGGTTAGTCTTCAAAATACTACCACTTAATCACAGCACTTCCCCACGTAAACCCACTACCAAAAGCGGCAAGGACTACCGTATCGCCTTCTTTGATTTTGCCTTCTTCCCACGCCTCTGTCAATGCGATGGGGATGGATGCAGCTGTTGTATTACCGTATTTCTGGATGTTGTTGTACACCTGATCGTCGGACAGGTTGAACTTTTTCTGTACAAATTGAGAGATGCGCAAATTGGCTTGATGCGGGATCAACATATCAATATCAGAAACATCAAGGCTATTTGCCTTTAGTCCTTCCATAATCACCTCACTGAAACGTACCACCGCATTTTTAAACACAAACTGCCCATTCATATAAGGATAGTAAGGAATATCATCACCCTGTGGGTTTTGCTCTATAATTTCAGGAACCCAATAATCTGTTGACGGGCCGCGCAAGGAAAGTTCCAGTGCATGTTTCCCCTCACTATGCAAGTGCGTGGAAAGAATACTGTGACCTTCCTTTTTAGATCTTGTCAATACCGCTGCACCAGCTCCATCGCCGAAGATCACGCTCACGCTACGACCTCGGGTCGAGAAATCAAGACCACCACTATGGTTTTCAGATCCTATGACCAGTACATTTTTATACATTCCCGTTTTGATAAACTGGTCAGCAACAGACAGTCCGTAGATGAATCCGCTACATTGATTTCTCACGTCTAGGGCTGGACAGGTTTTTATATCCAGCATATCCTGCACCTGTACACCACAACCTGGAAAGTAATAATCAGGAGATAAAGTGGCAAAAACGATCAGATCGATATCATCTTTAGAGATTTTGGCGCGTTCTAGGGCAATTTTGGCCGCTTTCACGCCCATGGTTGCCGTTGTATTATCGTCATCCTTTTTAATGTGGTGGCGTTCCTGGATTCCCGTACGTTCCTGGATCCAAGCATCGTTCGTGTCCATAATCCCAGCCAGATCATCGTTTGTCACTATGTTTTCTGGAACATATTTCCCCATTCCAGCTATTCGAGAGGTATACATATCTTATTTTTGAATGTGCGGCAAGATACGCCCATGTCCACCACCAACGCTAGCAAACCGCCCTGTTTTAGTATGCATGCATAACAAATTAAGTCCCTTTACTGATCTTAAAATACCAGATGCAAACGTGTTGTATGATCGTGGTTTTTTCGCTTTCGCGAAAGCGGAACAACTCTTCAACACCCTACAAAATGAAATCCCGTGGCGACAGAATAAGATTACCATATTCGGCAAGACCTACGACGAGCCGCGATTGACCCAACTGTACGGCGATGGCCAGATGGAATATAGCTATAGCGGCATCAGGTTCAAAGCGCTGGACTGGTCGCCCACCATGGCATCCATCAAGGAGCAAGTGGAGAAAGCAACTGGATTTGAATTTAACATCTGTCTGGTAAATTTTTACCGCGACGGCAGCGATTCCAACGGCTGGCATGCCGATAACGAGAAGGAACTGGGCAGTAACCCAGCTATAGCCTCGATCAGTCTGGGACAGGAACGCTTCTTTCATTTGCGGCACAACAAGAACAAGGAATGGCGCTTTAAATTCCCATTGGAATGTGGCAGCCTACTGCTCATGGCGGGAGAAACCCAGCATTCCTACCAACACCAAATCGCCAAAACCAAACGGGAAATCAAGCCACGCATTAATCTGACGTTTAGAAAAGTAATGGATCGCACATCCTAAATTTATAGTTGTAATCAAACGACAACCCCCTCGACTATTGATGTATGGCCAAAGCAAAAGAACTTATTGAAGACCTAGACGAACGTTCCATCGACCGCATTATAGAGATGGCGTGGGAAGATCGCACGCCTTTTAGCGCTATCGAATTCCAATTCGGTGTCAGCGAGAGCGAGGTTATCAAGATCATGCGCGACCAGATGAAGGCGAGCAGTTTTAGAATGTGGCGCGCCAGAGTTCAAGACCGACCTACCAAACACAGTGCCCTGCGTGATCCAGAAATGGATCGATTTAAATGTAACCGCCAGCGGGCAATTTCTCACAATAAGATTTCCAAGCGGTAGGGCTACCTATAGGGCTTTTTTATATTCCCTCTACTAAAATTTAGTTTTTGACGTTTTAGAATTAGAGCTAAATTGGCATACGGATTGCCTTAGTTAAGTTCTTAACGATAAAAGCATCACTGCCTCAACTTTTAATCCATGAATAGATTTCTTCTTTTTTTACTCCTTCCATTTTTAGGACTTGCCCAAAACACCTTCCAAATGGGCAACAAAGAAAGCGCACCCACAAATGGTTCTATAGAGATCGACATTAATAAAGACATCAAGGGAACATTACTACTTCCCAACACCGATAAACCGATCCCGTTAGTCATTTTATTTACAGGCATAGGCCCCAATGACCGCAATGGAAATAGCATGATGAACAGAAGCGACAGCCATAAACAACTGGCCGCAGCGCTTGATTCTGCTGGAATCGCAACCTATAGATACGACAAACGTACGTTTACCATGTTGAAAGAAAACCGCATGAAGGATGATGTTTCTTTTGACGATTTTGTGACCGATGCTAAAGCTGTCATTCACTATTTTGACAATGATAAACGATTCAGTAAAACTATTCTTGCTGGTCATAGCCAGGGGTCGCTTGTTGCTATGCTTGCCATGGATGAAAGCATCGACGGATTTATCTCTATCGCTGGACCAGCAGACCCAATTGATCAAACTATCGTGCAACAAGTTGCTACACAAGCGCCGGGACTCGATAAGGAACTTGAACAGGTTTTCAAAAAAATGAAGTCACAAGACAGTCTGGTTAGTAAAATTAACCCCTATTTGATATCTGTTGTTGGACCACAAGTGCAGCCATTTATGAAATCATGGATGAAATATGATCCAAAAGAAGTTATTAAAGATCTAGAGATCCCTGTCCTTGTTGTCAACGGCACTAGAGATCGCCAGGTCGATGTCGCTCAAGCCGAAAAACTTCATGCTGCGTTGCCAGAATCGAAATTGGTTATTGTTGAGAACATGGACCACTTGTTCAAAAAAGTAGGCAAGGACGATATCGAGGCCGCAAAAAGTAATACAGACCCCAGATTTCCATTACATCCAGAGCTTGTCGCTTCTATCATTTCTTTTGTGAAGCAATAGGCCTGAGGTGAGTTCGCTTTCGCTAAAGCGGAATCCCACAACATCTCACTCTACATAAAGTCGTATTTTGCCGCAGCAGAATATGACTTTTATGATTTTACAGGAACTACTGGTGGAGACTAAACCACTTATTACACAAGACACGGTCACTTTTGGACTCTTGATGATCGCTTTAGGTTTTGTCTTTTACACATCGTCTAGACAAACTGGTTTTTGGGCAAAATTCTACAAATTCGTTCCCGCCCTATTGATGTGTTATCTCATCCCGTCGATCTTGAGCTCCACAGGAATCATAGGATCAGAATGGAAGGAGCTGGAAGATGGCGAGCTGGTCGAGAAATCTTCGTCGCTATACTTCATGGCCTCGCGGTATTTATTACCAGCAGCGCTGGTATTGATGACGTTGAGCATAGATTTAAAGGCAGTATTCAATCTAGGTCCTAAAGCACTGATTATGTTTTTGACAGGAAGTGTCGGGATTATTATTGGTGGCCCTATTGCTCTATTGATCTTTATGTCTATAAGTCCCGAATCTTTTGATGCGACAGGATTTGATGCCGTGTGGCGCGGTTTGAGTACGATTGCGGGCAGCTGGATAGGCGGTGGCGCTAACCAGACCGCGATGCTGGAAGTTTACAAATTCAATCAGGAATTGTACGGCGGCATGGTGCTGGTCGATATCGTGGTGGCAAATCTATGGATGGCAGTCTTGTTGTTCGGGATAGGATATGCGGCAAAGTTTGACAAATGGACGGGTGCAGATGTAGGTTCGATCGAACGACTCAAGAAAAAAATTACGGAATATTCCTTGAGCGTCAAGAGGGAAGCAACGCTTACTGATATGATGGTCATGCTGGCGATAGGTTTTGGAACGGTAGGAATCGCCCATTTCGCTGCTGATTATATTTCGAGCTGGATAGACGCTGATCCAGCTATCTCTAAAAATATTTATTTGAGCTTTTTGACCAGTCAATTCTTCTGGCTGATTTCCATTGCCACCTTAATCGGGATTATCCTATCCTACACGCCGCTTAAGAAATATGAGGGAACTGGTGCCTCACGCATTGGGAGTATTTTTATTTATATTCTGGTGGCGACTATTGGAGTCAAAATGGACTTGCGGCAGGTTGTCGAGAATCCGTTGTTGATTCTGGTAGGTATTGTCTGGATGGCTATTCATGCAGGACTCCTCATCTTAATGGCAAAACTGATCAAAGCGCCCTATTTCTTTATGGCCGTGGGTAGTCAGGCAAATGTGGGCGGCGCAGCAAGTGCACCAGTGGTGGCGGCAGAATTCCATCCTTCATTAACCACCGTCGGTGTATTGCTGGCTGTATTTGGTTATGTAGTAGGAACCATCGGCGCCATTGGGTGTACCATTTTAATGCAAATCGTGGTAACGTCCTGATAATTTAAAAGATTCCGTGCATATTTGCAGCCCGATTAAAACTTGATATGAAGTCTCTTATATTTATTCTTTCCACCCTTCTTTTATTGACATCCTGTAAAGAAGAGTCTACCGACAACCTGATTATTAATGGCAATATTGATGGATTGCGAGTAGGAAATGTCATTCTTCAAAAAATACAGGATTCTGTGTTGGTAGCATTGGATAGTGTAGCATTGGATGGTAGCAGTACGTTTACTTTATCTGCTTATATAGATGAACCCCAACTGCTTTACCTATATCTGGATGTAAAGGATGGTACCGCTTATGACGATAGATTGTCCTTTTTTGCCCAGGATACGATCATGAGTATTACCAGTACCTTAAAGAATTTTGAGCAAGACGCGGTAATTACAGGCTCTAAGAACAATGATATCCTAAACATCTTTAACGATAACATCCAGCAGGTCAACAAAACGTACACAGAGCTGGTCAAGCGCAGTATGGAGCTCGACCGACAGGAAAATCCATCACAACAAGAAATAGAACAGCTTAACGCAGACTATGAAAAATACCTTACCAAGAAGATTCTATATGCCCTTAGCTATGCAAATGTTCATAAAGAAACCGAAGTAGCTCCCTACATTCTAATCATGGAAGGCTTCGATGCTAATCCAAAACTACTGGACAGCGTTTACCAACAGATGCCAAAAAAAATTCAGACAAGTCTTTACGGGAAAAAACTGTCTGAATTAATAAAAGAACTTAAGGAAAACTAGAGGCTGTTCACACGTTCTATTAGTGCTGATCCTTTAGTTTCAAGATCTGCACGAACCTGACGTAGGTGTGCTGCTCTTTTTTCTACTTTCTTATCGTTTACCCTTGCGATCAAATCGTCAAAAGTAGCGATACTGTCGTCGATGATTTTTTCTGCTTCAGCTTCCTTTTCAGGTTCTGCTGCTTGCGAGATCAACGCTGCTTCTATGATATCTCCAAGAACATAATTGATGTCTTGTTTAAGATCTCTAATACTTGCCATGCTTAAATTTTAGATTGCAAAAATAGTGAATATTGCCGCTATAAATGCACAACTAGCAATTTCCCGTTCCCTGAGCAAGCCACACTTAAATCTTCCATGGTTGCTGGAATCAAATAGGTCTGGGAATTATGAAACGGATAACTGGTTCCTTCCTGCAGTAAATTGCAGTCTTCCCCCACGTTCATAAGGATCGTAAAGCTATTATCTGTTTGTAATTCGATGCGAGAAGTCCCTTCGAACTGTAGGATATCCGTTTCGAAATACTCGGTTTTAGTCAGCTCTTGCCGTCCTTGTGTATCGCGATCGTACTGGAGTTGGTGATTTACAGCCTTAGAATAGTCTGCTGCGGCGATGGATTCGTCAATATGAAGGTCTCTGGGCACTCCCTGGTCGTCCCGTCGGTCATAATCATACACCCTATAGGTGATGTCACTGCTTTGTTGAATTTCGGCGAGGGTGATTCCTGCACCTATGGCATGAACAAAGCCTGGTTGGATGAAAAAACAATCTCCTGGCTTGACTTGCTCAGAGTTCAATAGAGCAGGTAAGCGGTTGTTTTGTATCGCTTTCGCGAAAGCGAACTTATCACAAGCCTCCTTAAAACCTAGGGTCAATCGTGCCTCTTGATCAGCATCCATCACGTACCACATCTCTGTCTTACCAAAGCTGTCGTGCTTAGCCATCGCCATTTTATCGTCTGGATGCAACTGAATGGAAAGATCCTGCGTTGCATCGATGTATTTGATCAGTATAGGAAACTGCGTTCCAAAACGATCAAAAACCCGTTTACCCATAACTTCTTTACCGTGGTTTTCAAGGATCCACTTCAATGATTTTCCTTCTAAAAGGCCCTGGCTCACAATGGAGACATCATCGCCTACGTCACTGATTTCCCAGCTCTCGCCCAGTTTAGGAATAGGCGGCTGGACGTGCTTTAAAACATTTAATTTGTTACCACCCCAGATTTTATCCTTGTAGATGGGGTCGAATGTCAATGGATACCAATTCATTAATTACCTGTATAAACCACAAAATTGCGTGGAGTTTCATACAACTTGATCTGTAAGTCGTACTTGGGGTTCAATTGTTTTTTGATCTTATGATAAATGACATAAGCGATATGCTCTGCGGTAGGGTTCAAATCTTTGAAATCTGCGACTTCTTCATTTAAGTTCTTGTGATCTAAAGCATCTTCCACATGTTCTTTTATAATATCCTTGAGTATTTTTAGGTCGATCAAAAATCCAGTCCCTGGATCTACCTCACCTGTTACTCCTACTTCTAGCTCATAATTGTGCCCGTGGTAATGTGGGTTGCTACACTTACCAAAGATCTCCAGGTTTTTCTCATCACTCCAGTCTTTCCTGTACAATCTGTGTGCGGCGTTAAAATGGGCTTTCCTGTAGGCAGTTATTTTCATGAAATGTGGGTATAATACTCGTCAAAAATAATTTTGAACCACTCTGTATATATTTCTGGATGCTGATTCATATCCGTTTTTATTTCCTCAGCGGTCATCCACTTCCAGTCTGCCACCTCGTGTGGATTCAAATTGGGTTCTCCTTCAAAACTTCCTACCATCACGTGGTCAAATTCATGTTCTGTCAATCCATTATCAAATGGCGCGATATAAATAAAGCTGAACAACTCTTTTAAGTCTGTAGTAAAACCCATTTCTTCCATCAAGCGACGTTTGCCGGCCTCGATATTGGACTCGCCATCCCTCTGGTGGCTACAACAGGTATTTGTCCATAAACCGGGTGAATGGTATTTCTCCATCGCCCTTTGCTGGATCATGATTTGATTCTTGTCGTTGATTACAAACACGGAAAAAGCACGGTGTAACAAAGCCTTTTCATGGGCTTCCATTTTTCCCATCAATCCTATTTGCTCGTCCTTTTCGTTTACTAAAATTACCTTCTCTTCCAATGATATCGTTGTCAGTTTCAAAAGTACGAAAGGAACTCTTAGGAAAAAACCATAACTATTGATCTCCCTTTTTTCAAATTATCATGAGTAACCTGCGGAAACCAAGGCTAAAACGTATTTTTGCACACATTTAAAAATGATATGAAATTTAAGGATCAAATCGCCCGCAGACGAACCTTTGGGATTATTTCCCACCCAGATGCCGGGAAGACCACGCTTACTGAAAAGCTATTGCTTTATGGAGGTGCCATACAGGAAGCTGGAGCGGTAAAATCAAATAAGATTAAGAAGGGTGCCGCCAGTGACTTTATGGAAATCGAGCGCCAGCGTGGAATCTCTGTGGCCACATCGGTTTTAGCATTTGAATATGACAATAAAAAGATCAATATCCTAGATACACCGGGTCACAAGGATTTTGCGGAGGATACTTTTAGAACACTCACGGCTGTAGACAGTGTGATTGTGGTCATCGATGTCGCCAAAGGTGTCGAAGAGCAAACTGAAAAGCTTGTGGAGGTTTGCCGTATGCGTAAAATCCCCATCATTGTCTTTGTCAATAAGATGGATCGCGAGGGTAAGGATGCCTTTGACCTTATGGATGAGATTGAACAGAAACTCAATTTAAGAGTGACACCTATGAGTTTTCCCATAGGCATGGGGTACGATTTAAAGGGTATTTATAACCTGCGAAAAAAGAACGTAAACATTTTTACAGGTGATTCTGTCAAGCAACATAAAAACGTCACCTCCATCACAGACCTAGCAGACCCTAAACTGGATCAACTGGTAGGAAAGAAAGCGGCAGATACCTTACGTGAAGAAATTGAACTGGTGGAAGGTATATATCCAGAATTTGATCGGGATGAATATTTGAATGGCGAGTTGCAACCTATCTTTTTTGGGAGTGCTTTGCACAACTTTGGAGTTAAGGAATTATTAGACGGATTTATTGAGGTGGCACCTTCCCCACGATCTAAAAAAGCAGAAGAGCGCCTGGTAGAACCCGACGAAAAGGATTTTAGTGGGTTTGTATTTAAGATACATGCTAACATGGATCCAAGACACCGGGATAGACTTGCTTTTGTAAAGGTGGTGAGCGGTGTCTTTGAGAGAAACACGGCCTACAGACACGTGCGACTGGACAAGAACTTAAAGTTCTCCAGTCCCAATGCCTTTTTTGCCGAAAAGAAAGAAATTGTGGATGAGTCCTTCCCAGGAGACATCGTTGGACTGCACGATACTGGTAATTTCAAAATAGGCGATACTCTAACTTCTGGAGAAGAATTACACTATAAAGGAATTCCCTCCTTTTCTCCAGAACATTTTAGATACATCAACAATGCCGACCCTATGAAGTCTAAGCAGTTGGCTAAGGGCGTCGACCAGTTAATGGATGAAGGCGTGGCACAGTTGTTTACTCTGGAATTAAATGGGAGAAAAGTCATAGGGACTGTGGGAGCCCTTCAATTTGAAGTGATCCAATACCGATTGGAGCATGAGTACGGTGCTACTTGCTCGTATGAAAACCTCAACGTGCATAAAGCCTGTTGGGTGGATACTGCAGATGAACAATCTGAAGAATTCCTGGATTTTAAACGGGTAAAGGCAAAATTCCTTGCTCATGACAAGAGAGGCCAACTGGTATTCTTTGCCGACTCCGCTTTTTCATTACAAATGACACAGCAAAAATACCAAAGCATCAAATTCCATTTTGTATCAGAATTTGATAGGATCAATGAGAAGTAATATATTGGTACGTATGAAATAGAAAAGGCTTCCCGGTGGGAAGCCTTTTTTGTATAATTCCAGTTACAGGGTAAAACCTGGTTAGGCGCAATATATTTGGTGATAATTTCGCTTTCGCGAAAGCGGGATTAGTTACAATCGGTATACTGATCCATTCCTGTAACAATAAATTCAGACCTGCGATTCAATTGGTGTTCTTCCGGAGTGCATGAAACGCCGTTGGAGCATTCATTGATCAATTGTTGTTCTCCATAACCTTTTGCTGTAATCCGGTTTTCATCGATTCCGTTTTCTATCAACCAGTTTCTCGTACTTTGTGCACGTCTTTCAGACAAGGCCATGTTATAGTCATCATTTCCACGACTGTCCGAATGGGAACGGATATCAACCTTAGTGTTGGGGTACAATTCTAGGAATGCTTGAATTTTAGCCAATTCAGTAGTTGCATCAGACCTAATGCTGGCTTGATCAAAATCAAAATAGATTTCTTGAATATCAAGTATCTGCGCTAGGTCATCACATTCCAATACGGGAATCTGAGTGTTAGAGAGTTGCAATGGAATATCTATGAAATCGCTAGTAGCAGGAGTCGTAAACCGATCTTCATCTGGTGTATATCCCTCTTTAAGCGCTTTTATAAAATACTTGGTATCACACTTTAACTTAAAAATGTATTTCCCATTAGCACCGCTGTTCGTTCTATCGATCTCATTTTGATCTGAATCTGTTATAATGACCACTGCGTTTTCTAGGGGTTGATTCGTACCATAATCTGTAACCGTACCTGTAAGCAGGATCTCCCAAGGGTCTCTCAAATCTTCTAGTTGGACAAACCTGTAAATATCGACGTCTCCTTTTCCTCCTGCTCTATTGGAACTGAAGTATCCCAATTTAGTATCGTCATTAACAATAAAACTGAAATCATCATTAGGCGTATTGATAGGCTTCCCTAAATTGATCACCTCACCCATAGTGCCATCCTCATGGATGGAGCTTGCAAATACATCCAGACCTCCTAATCCTTGGTGCCCATTACTGGCAAAATACAATACGTTATTCTTACTTACGAACGGGAATGTCTCACGACCGTTCGTATTGTTGCTTTTCACATTGCGAGGAGTTCCTAAGGAACCGTCTAACGACACATCTACTACCCAAATGTCTGATGTGGTAAGGGTTTCTTCCGGATCATAGCTGATGCTTCCAGGCATGTCACTTGCAAAGAACAACATTTTTCCATCTGGAGTCAAAGCAGGGTGCGCTGTGTTATAATCATCACTATTGAAACTTAGCTCTACGGCCTCAGACCACTCTTCATCTATACGGCTCGAGCGAAATATCTTAAGTTTTGTCAATCCATTTTTATCCTCACGTAGTTTTCCATCGGTTGAATTATTTCTTGTAAAATAAACCGTTTGACCATCTGCGGTAAAACTAGGAGTGCTCTCGTGCCATTTTGTATTAAGCACACTACTCAGGCTGCGAGCATTGCTCAATCTACCGTCCGGTTCTATGTCTGAGGTGTATAGTTCTAGGAAGGCCTGCTCATTCCATTCATGTACCCGCTTTACTAGAAAGCCGGTATCTCTGGAAGTAGCAAATACAACCTGATTTTCATAAAAGGCCGGTCCAAAATCTGCCTGATTTGAATTTATTTCCCGTTCATTTTCTACCGTGAATCTTCCAGATTGAAAGTCTATGGATTGCAAGTAGTCCAGTTGATTCGAGTAGTTTTCTACCCCTTCTTCATAACCCTTGAAAGTATTGAACTTTGCCATCATAGCATCTGCCTCGTCGTAACGCTTTACAGATTTTAGGGCCTGTGCGTATCTAAAGTAGTATACGGGCTCTATATTATCGTTGTAGCTCTCGAACAATTTGTTGTACCAATTGTAGGCCTCTTCCAGGTCGTCATTGAAATAATAGGTATCCCCTAATTTGGCCAGCATTTCTGGGTTTGCGTATCCATTCTCTGCAATTCTTAGATAGAGTTGCTGGGCATCAATAAAGGCTAGGTTTTTATAATTCTTGTTCGCTTTTTCAAACTTACCCTGTTGTGCCGTTGCGACGGTAGTGACCATTACGATCAGTACAAATAGTAATTTTTTCATCATAGTTCAATTCTAATAATTAGAAGAAGCGAGGTGTTATCAACTTATCGACACGGTTGAAAAGCTCAAACCTTAAAAAGAGTTCGTAACTACCATCGTTATATACTGAGTTCCCCAGTGCAGTCGTTTCCCTGTCATAGGCAAATCCTATCAGCATTTGTTCATTCAATTGAAATCCAACTAAACCCGTTACCGCAGCACTCACGCGGTAAGCAGCTCCCAGTGTCAACTTTTCATTAAATAAAAAATTTGCGGTCAGATCTACTTGAACAGGTGCTCCAGATACAGCCTTTACTAAAGTGGTAGGTTTGAATTTCACGTTGTCATTCACGTCAAACACGTAGCCAGCAGTAGCATATAAGTGAATACGCTCCTTAGCAATATAGGTGCTGTTACTGTTAGCGTTGTCAAAATGTTCCGTCTGTAGCAGGTTGGGAGTACTTAAGCCTACATAAAATTTATCTGTATGATAGTAAGCACCTACTCCAACAGTAGGTGAGAGCTGGTTTTCAATATTATTTTGAAGCAATTGATCCTGTTGATCACGTGCATTCAATTGCATAAAGTCAACGTTTAAAAGGTGTGCACCTCCCTTAAGGCCTAAACTAAGGTTACTGTTATAACTCAAGGGAATGGTGTAGCTAAAATCAGCAGCCACATAGGTTTCATCTGTAGGCCCTATAGCATCATTAACTATACTCAAACCTAATCCTACCCTGCTATTTTCTATAGGTGTATGGAAGGAGAGTGTCTGTGTTCTAGGTGCCCCATCCAGACCTACCCATTGGCTTCGGTGCAAGCCTACAATACTGGCAACACCGCGATTACCGGCATAGGCTGGATTGATCACTATTGGGTTGTACATATACTGGCTGTATTGCGGATCTTGCTGAGCTGTTACCGCTTTCGCGAAAGCGAAAACAATCAAACCAATTATTAATTTCTTCATTTTCTATATTTTATAATTGATCAAGCCTGCCTGAAGTAGGCCTGATTTTTTTTATCTGTTGATGTAAAGATATCCTGACAGTTGAATCGCCCGATTATTGTCGTTGATGTATTCGATGGCATAGAAGTAAGTTCCCGCAGGAAGGGCCTCTCCCTGAGAAAAGGTAATGCGGCCTTCAGATAATCCTGTGAAGACATTACTCTGATTGTCGTAGTTATTCATATTATAAACCTCAACACCCCAACGGTTAAAGATCTTAACCGTATTCTCAAAGTTCTCAATACCTCTTATGAATAGAAAGTCGTTTTCACCATCGCTATTAGGTGTCAAAACGTTATAGATCTCGATAACTCGCTCATCTGGATCTAGGTAGTCTGGTGTTCCATCCTCATCTGCATCGTCATCAACAAAGTTGCCATTACCGTTAGAATCCTCATCGCTGGTCAATATACCGTCGTTATCATCATCGACGTCTCTATAATCCGGCTCTTCATCATTATCTGTATTGTTGAGCTCATCTGCTGGACTATTTGTAATAAAAGAACCGTTCACATCTACGTATCCATTGGTATTTCCATCAAATGCATCGTCCAGACCGTCATTGTCTGCATCAATTCCTGATGGAGCTGTGTCTGCTATTCCATCGTTGTTGAAGTCGAAGCCTTCAGTAGCATCAAGCACTCCATCCTCATCTGAATCTGTATCCAGGTAGTCTGGCACTCCATCCGTATCAAAGTCTAGTGGATCTATGCCGGTCCCATCCCCTGGAGTTGTCTCATAAGCATCATCCAGACCGTTGTTATCTGAGTCGGTACCAGAAGGAGGAATGTATCCACTGGTGCTTTGACCTTCCACATTGTCTGGAATGCCATCACCATCGCTATCTAAATCAAGCGAATCAATCACCCCATCCAAATCAGAATCACCTGTTCCTTCCAAAACGTCAACGATCCCATCGTTGTCATCGTCGATATCTACAACATCAGGAACACCATCGCCATCACTATCATCTGGTAATAAATATCCATCAGATAAAGTGATCGTATTATTTCCTTGTGTGACGCTTACGCCTGTCTCAGGGTCAGAGCCTGTAGTAGTAAGTATAATGCCTGCACCATTAAAGGGCAAGGTGTTTTCATCCACATCTACCGTGTAATTACCTATAGGTACCGTAGCTGACCAGTTTCCAGTGGCATCCACTTCAACATTGGTCACTACTGCATTGGCGTCTGTAAGGTTAACGATGGTTCCTGCGGGCAGGAAGTCATCTACCGTGGAATCATAAACTCCATTGCCGTCTACGTCTTCAAAAACAAAGCCTGAGACCATTCCCGTTGGGGAGTAACCATCTGCGGTGGTGTTTGTTGTTCCGTCTGCAATGACCGTAGCTGTTTCTGGATCAGAGCCTGTAGTGCTCAAGATATAGTTTGCGCCGTTATTTGGCAACGATGTTTCGTCCACATCTACATTGTAGTCACCTGCCGGTACCGTTGCTGTCCAGTTTCCATCTACACCCACAAGGACTTGTAAAACAGTTCCAAAGCCATCCGTTAATTCAACGATGGTCCCTAAAGGAAACAAGTTGTCTATCGCTGGGTCATAAATACCGTCGTTATTCACATCTTCAAAAACAAAACCTGTGATTGTGCCGCTACCTTGATATCCATCTGCGATGGTAGTTGTGGTTTGATCAATTGTCACAGAAATAGCTTCTGGATCAGAGCCTATAGTTGTAAGGTCATAGCCTACCCCTGCATTAGGAAGTGAGGCTTCATCCACATCTACAGTATAGCTACCTACTCCTACAATAGCCGTCCAGTTTCCATCAGCTGCAACATTTACAGACGTAAGCCTTCCAAAAGAATCCGTGAGATTTACTATGGTTCCTGCTGGAAATAAGCCGTCTAATGCTGCATCATAGCTTCCATCACCGTCCAAATCTTCAAAAACAAACCCGACTACAGTGCCCCTGGCTTGATATCCGTCAGAAGTTGTGGCGTCGTTGGATCCTGCAGATACCACAGCACTTTCTGGGTCTGATCCTGTGGTAGTAAGGACGTAGCCCACGCCTGCGTTTGGAAGTGTAGATTCATCCACATCTACCGTATAATTTCCTGCGGGTACATCTAGCGTCCAATTTCCATCGGCTGCTACTGTTGCTGAAAAGGCAGCGCCTGAACCTCTGGTCAAATTGACTGTGGTCCCTGCTGGGAACAGATTATCAATGGAAGCATCGTACATTCCATCACCGTCTACATCTTCAAAAACGAATCCAGATAGGGTTCCTTTGGCTTGATACCCGTCAGGAATCGTATCTACCGTTTCTCCAATAATAACTGTAGCTGTTTCTGGATCAGATCCTGTGGTGGTTAGGTTGTAACCTACACCGCCGTTAGGCAATGAATTTTCATCTACATCTACTGTATAATCTCCAATGGGAAGATTCACGGTCCAGTTTCCGTCCGCACCTACAGCTACAGGGGTTAACGTTCCATTATTATCTGCAAGGTTTACAACCGTCCCCACTGGGAACAGGTCATCTACGGCGGCATCATAAGAGCCGTCACCGTCTGCATCTTCATATACAAATCCTGTAATGGTTCCTCTCGCTTGATAACCGTCTTGCGTAGTAGTTGTAATAGTTCCTACGGTTACGGTAGCGCTTTCTGGATCGGATCCTGTGGTGGTCAGAACGTAGCCTACGCCCGAGTTTGGAAGTGTGGATTCATCCACATCTATTGTATAGTTGCCTGCCGGAACATCTGCAGTCCAGTTTCCATCGGCTCCTACTGTTGCTTGAAGAGCAGTGCCTGAGCCTCTGGTCAGATTGATTGTGGTCCCTGCTGGGAACAGATCATCAATGGAAGCATCGTACATTCCATCACCGTCCACATCTTCAAAAACGAACCCAGATAGTGTTCCTATGGCTTGATACCCATCAGGAATCGTATCTACTGTGTCTCCAATAATAACTGTAGCTGTTTCTGGATCGGACCCTGTGGTGGTTAGGTTGTAACCTACACCGCCGTTAGGCAATGAATTTTCATCTACGTCCACTGTATAGTCTCCAATTGGCACAGTTGCTGACCAGTTACCGTCCGCTCCTACAGGAACAGTTGTTACTAAACTATTATCATCAGTAAGATCAACTATGGTTCCCGCTGGGAATAAGTCGTCTACTGCTGCATCATAGGTTCCATTACCATCCAGATCTTCAAAGACAAATCCTGTTAAAGTTCCCCTGGCTTGATATCCGTCAGCGATTGTAGTATTGTTAGATCCTGTAGTTACTACAGTAGTTTCTGGGTCAGAGCCTATGGTCGTCAAGGTAAATCCTACACCTGCATTTGGTAATGTAGATTCATCTACGTCCACAGTGTAATTACCAACGGGTACAGTTACCGTCCAGTTTCCTGAAGCATCCACAGTAACTGACACTTCAGTGCCATTATCACGAGTAATACTCACAATAGTTCCTTCTGGGAATAAATTATCTACAGCTGGATCATATAGCCCATTTCCATTTACATCTCCAAACACAAATCCAGATAATGTTCCTACCGCCTGATATCCATCTGGAGTGGTCGCAACCGTATCTCCGATGCTTGCCGTAGCCGATTCTGGATCAGAGCCTGTGGTTGTAAGATTGTATCCTAGACCATTATTAGGAAGTGTGGTCTCATCTACATCCACCGTATAATCTCCAACTGGCACACTTGCTGACCAGTTGCCATCAGCTCCTACAGGAACAGATGTTACTACACCGTTATCATCCGTAAGGTTCACTATGGTTCCCGCTGGGAATAAGTCGTCTACTGCTGCATCATAGCTGCCATTACCATCTAGATCTTCAAAGACAAACCCTGTTAAAATGCCCCTGGCTTGATAACCGTCAGAAATTGTAGCGTCGTTAGATCCTGCAGTTACCACTGCAGTTTCTGGATCGGATCCTGTAGTGGTTAGAATGTAACCTACACCTGCGTTTGGAAGAGTAGATTCATCCACATCTACCGTATAATTACCAACCGGCACATCTATTGTCCAGTTTCCATCGGCTGCTATTGTTGCTTGAAAGGTGGTGCCTGAGTCTCTGGTCAGGTTGACTATGGATCCTACTGGGAACAGACCATCAATGGAAGCATCGTACGATCCATCACCGTCTATATCTTCAAAAACGAATCCAGATAAAGTTCCTATGGCTTGATAACCGTCAGGAATCGTATCTACTGTGTCTCCAATAATCACCGTAGCTGTTTCTGGATCGGATCCTGTGGTGGTTAACACGTAACCTACGCCCGAGTTTGGAAGCGTGGATTCATCCACATCTACCGTATAATCTCCAACGGGAAGATTTACGGTCCAGTTTCCGTCCGCGCCTACGGCTACAGGGGTTACCGTTCCATTATTATCAGCTAGGTTGACCACCGTTCCCACTGGGAACAGGTTGTCTACAGCGGCATCATAAGAGCCGTCAGCATTTAAATCTTCATAAACAAATCCTGTAATGGTTCCTCTCGCTTGATAACCATCATCAAGAGTCACAGTCGTGGTTCCAAGTGTTACGGTAACATTCTCTGGATCTGACCCAACAGTAGTGAGTATATAACCTACACCACTATTAGGTAATGTTGTTTCATCTACATCTACATTGTAATCTCCTAATGGAACGATGGCTATCCAGTTACCTGTAACGCCAACGGATACCTCTATGGTGCTTCCACCGGCATTCGTTAGGTTAATTATTGTTCCCTCTGGAAACAAATTATCTAAGGCAGCATTATAAGTTCTATCGCCATCGACATCTTCAAAAATAAATCCTACAATTGTTCCTGTCGATTGATAGCCGTCAGGGGTTGTCGTCTTCACCTCACCTGCACTAACCATAACAATCTCTGGATCAGATAGAAGTGTCGTCAACAAATAACCTACACCTGCATTGGGTAAACTACTCTCATCTACGTCCACCGTATAAGTTCCTACCGCAACCATTATCGTCCAGTTTCCAGTAACATCGACAGTTGTCGTGCTGGTAGCACCGAAGTCATCTATAAGTTCAACTACAGTTCCTGCTGGAAATAAATTATCCGCCGCACTATCGTAGACGCCATCTCCATCTACATCTTCAAATACAAATCCCGTAATGGTTCCACTGGCTTGATAACCATCTGCAGTGGTATTATTAATTACTCCAAATTCAGATATCCCTGATTCAGGATCTGACCCAGTTGTAGTTAGTGCATAGTTGATACCGCCATCTGGAAGTGTGGTCTCATCCACATTCACCGTATAACTTCCTGTCGGCACAACTACAGTCCAGTTTCCATCATCACCCACTGTTGCTATTGTCGTGACACCATCAGCATCGGTCAAATTCACTAAAGTACCTGCTGGAAATAAGTTGTCCACTGCAGCAGAATAGGCTCCATCACCATCGATATCTTCAAAAACGAAACCAGTCAATGTTCCTAATGCCTCTCTAAAATCTACTTCAACAGTAGCCGGGAACTCATCATTATTCGTATCTAATGCTCCATTATTAAGGTTTCCATTAGGATCTGCATAGGGATCTGTAGCACTTACAGTTTCATAAGCATCATCAAGACCATTGTTATTTGAGTCACCCAAAGGCGTTATTCCATCAAATGCTTCTGTGTTATCTTCAACCCCATCGTTATCTGAATCTGTATCTAGATAATCTGGAAGATCTAAGCCTTCAGAGTTTTCTGGAGTGATTCCCTCACCAGCTCCTGGAGCTGATTCATAGGCGTCATCCAACCCATTACCGTCAACGTCCATTCCAGAAGGCGTGGTGTAATTCTTGGTGTCTTGGGCTTCTACATTATCTGGTATTCCATCACCGTCGCTATCCAGGTCAAAAGCATTTATCACAGAATCGCCGTCCAGATTTCCATTGCCCTCTACAACATCCAGGATCCCATCATCGTCGTCATCAATGTCTATATTATCTGGCACCCCATCTTTATCATTATCCACATCATCTGGATCTAGGTAATCAGGGAATCCATCAGCATCAGCATCGTTCGCATCTTCCGCCAAGCCATTACCGTTAGGATCGTTCAATTCATCTTTAGAAAGTATACCGTCATTATCATCATCCGTATCTCTAAAATCCAGATCGTCAGCACGGTCATTATTTACTAAATCTCGTAAGGGGTTATTCCCTACCTGTCCACCGTTGGGATCTAGGAATCCTGAACTATTTCCATCATAGGCATCATCAATTCCATCAGAGTCCATGTCACCACCTGAAGGGATGACCTCTGGCAAACCATCGGCGTCATAATCAAAAGCTTCTGTAGAGTCACGGACACCATCATTGTCACTATCCCTATCCAAATAATCTGGAATGCCGTCTGTATCCGTATCTACTGGAGAGATTCCCTCCCCACTTCCCGGACTTGTTTCATAGGCGTCGTCCAATCCGTTTCCATCCACATCATTTCCAGAAGGATTTATATATCCTTGAGAGGATTGCCCCTCCACGTTGTCAGGCACTCCATCTCCATCTGAATCCTGATCCAGGGAATCTGGAATAGAATCACCGTCAGTGTTCAAACTTCCTTCAACCGTGTCGAGAATGCCGTCATTGTCATCATCGATATCTATATTGTCCGGTATTCCATCGCCGTCTGTATCCATGAAACTAGAATCCCATATCGTAAAACGAACTGGATAGATAAAAGGAACATCTAATGCAGTCTTCTTATTGAGAAAGGCTGATCCATGAATAGATCTGCTCTTGTTGAACAAGGCGCTATCTTTGTTTGAAACTCCCTCAACCCCTTCTACTTGATTTAGCGACGATGCGTAAATCAATGCATAAGAATTGTTGTGGATAGATGGTAGGGGTTCCTTTAGGTTTTCCGCTTTCGCGAAAGCGAAACAACACAAAACAGCGGAACAAAGAATATAAAATCTATTGCTAAAGAAATTCTTAGCAATTTTAGGCTGAGTAGTTTTTTGCATATAAGCTATTGGTTTGACCAGTTTGCGATAATTGATGAGCTAAGGTATGGATAAACCAAAAAATTTTAACGATTAATTCATCTATAGAGCCTTTATTATCGATTAATTACAATAATCACCGTATTAAAACAAGGGGTAAGAGCCTAACGATCTAAATTTGTGGACAAGCACAAAATGAAAAAAGCCTCATATTTCTATGAGGCTTTTTTTATTAGGCTTGGCCAGTTGGTCCAAAATTCAGGGGTATAGGAGGTTTATCATAATCTTTTATCTCACCATGAGAAGCTTCAAACTTTCTAACATTATCTGCTAAAGCTTGTGCAAGCCTCTTTGCATGTTGAGGGGTTAATATAATCCTTGATTTTACCTTTGACTTCGGGTTTCCTGGCATAATATTCACAAAATCCACTACAAACTCTGATACAGAATGGTTGATTATGGCCAAATTACTGTATTGACCTTCTGCCACTTCTGGATCAACTTCTATGTTGATTTTGTGATCGTTATTAGTTGCCATTAGTTATAGTTCACTTGTGGTTCTTCTTTACGCAGGAGTAATTTTTCAAACTCCTCCTTAGATCCTACAATGATATCATCGTAGTTGCGCATACCAGTACCCGCTGGGATTCTATGTCCAACGATAACATTTTCCTTCAATCCTTCCAATGTATCCACTTTACCGCTTACCGCAGCTTCATTCAACACCTTGGTAGTTTCTTGGAACGATGCCGCACTGATAAACGATTTAGTTTGAAGTGATGCTCTAGTGATTCCCTGAAGAACTGGCTCTGCCGTTGCTGGCTGGACGTCTCTTGCCTCAACAAGAGCTTTGTCCTCACGTTTCAAGATGGAGTTCTCGTCTCTCAATTCTCTTGGAGAAATGGTCTGTCCTTCTTTCAAGGTGGCAGAATCTCCTGCGCTTTCCACTACCTTCATTCCATAAAGCTTGTCGTTCTCTAGGATAAAGTCTTCTTTATGAACCAATTGATTCTCTAGGAAGAGTCCATCACCTGGATCTACGATTTTCACTTTACGCAACATCTGGCGTACTACAACCTCAAAGTGTTTGTCATTGATCTTCACACCTTGCAATCTATATACTTCCTGAACTTCGTTCACTAGGTATTGTTGAACTGCACTAGGACCTTTGATCGCTAGGATGTCTTTAGGAGTGATTGATCCATCAGAAAGTGGCATACCGGCACGAACGTAGTCGTTTTCCTGTACTAAGATCTGGTTGGACAATTTCACTAAGTACTTCTTAATTTCATCCGTCTTAGAAGTTACCACGATCTCACGATTACCACGCTTGATCTTACCGAAGGAAACTACACCATCAATCTCACTCACCACCGCTGGGTTGGATGGGTTACGAGCTTCAAACAACTCAGTAACTCGTGGCAGACCTCCCGTAATATCACCTGCCTTAGCAGATTTACGTGGGATCTTAACCAGTACCTTACCTACCTTGATCTTCTCCTCGTTATTTACCATTAAGTGTGCACCTACTGGTAAGTTATAACTGATTTGAGTTTCTCCTTTACTATCAACAATGTGAAGCGTCGGTATCAACTTCTTATCTCTGGAATCAGAAATTACTTTCTCTTCATAACCGGTTTGCTCATCTGTCTCCACCTGGAACGTTGTTCCTTGAATGATGTTCTCAAATTTGATCTTACCAGCAAACTCTGAAATAATCACACCGTTAAATGCATCCCACTTCGCAATCAAGTCGCCTTTTTTCACGGCAGATCCTACTTTAGAATAGAGCTCTGCACCGTAAGGAATGTTGTTGGAATTCAACAATATACCCGTTTTTGGATGCATTAGTTTTGATTCCGCAGTACGAGATATGACCACCTCTACTTCTTTACCATCACTACTTTCTCCCTTAACTGTTTTGATGTCCTCCATTTCCAGGATACCATCATTCTTAGCAACTATCGTATTTTCTTCAGAAATGTTACCTGCAACTCCACCTACGTGGAATGTACGCAAGGTCAACTGTGTACCTGGTTCACCAATAGATTGTGCAGCAATTACACCTACAGCCTCTCCTCTCATTACCATTCTATTGGTAGCTAGGTTAAGACCATAACATTTAGCACACACCCCTTTCTCTGCTTCGCAGGTTAATGAAGATCTTACTTCTACCGACTCTAGACCAGAAGCGTCGATGGCATCAGCAATTTTATTAGAAATCAAATCACCTGCTGCTACAAGAACATCTTGGGAAGCTGGGTCAATAACATCATTAAGTGCAGTACGTCCTACGACTCGAGCACCCAATTTCTCCATGACCTCTTCGTTCTTCTTCAATGCAGAAACATTGATACCTCTTAATGTTTCACAGTCTACCGTGTTAACGATCACATCTTGTGCAACATCATGTAGACGACGTGTTAGGTAACCCGCATCTGCCGTTTTCAAAGCTGTATCTGCAAGTCCTTTACGCGCACCGTGAGTAGAGATAAAGTATTCGAGAATCGATAGACCTTCCTTAAAGTTGGAAAGAATCGGGTTTTCAATAATTTCACCACCACCAGAGTTGGATTTTTTAGGCTTAGCCATCAATCCACGCATTCCTGTAAGCTGTCTGATCTGTTCTTTAGATCCACGCGCACCAGAGTCAAGCATCATGTACACAGAGTTGAATCCTTGTTGATCCTCTCTAATGTTCTTCATGGATAATTCTGTAAGTTGGGCATTTGTCGCCGTCCATACATCAATTACCTGATTGTAACGCTCGTTTTGTGTAATCAATCCCATACCGTAGTTTCCACGGATGGTATCCACCTTCTTGTTAGCAGCATCGATCATAGATTGCTTCTCTACCGGGATCATAATATCTCCAAGGGAGAATGATAGTCCACCACGGAATGCAAATCCATAACCTAGATCTTTTATTTCATCAAGGAAAGCAGCTGTTCTAGGAACATCAGTTACCTTAAGAATATCACCGATAATATCACGAAGTGCTTTCTTAGTAAGTACTTCATTGATATATCCAGCTTCATCTGGCACTTTTTCATTAAAGATGACGCGACCTGCTGTTGTTTCAATGATCTCTGTTTTATAGGATCCATCTTCTTGAAGAAGGTTGATTCTACATTTTACAGGAGCATTAATATCCACGCGCTTTTCATTAAAAGCAATAACCAATTCTTCTGGACCGTAGAATGTCAAGCCTTCACCTTTAACGATGTGCTCTCCTTCTGATCTTCTCAATTTAGTCATATAGTACAGACCCAATACCATGTCCTGAGAAGGTACCGCGATCGGGCTACCATTTGCAGGGTTCAAGATATTGTGTGATGCCAACATCAATAGCTGACATTCCAAAATCGCCTCAGGTCCCAATGGAAGGTGAACCGCCATCTGGTCACCATCAAAATCTGCATTAAATGCGGTACATACCAATGGGTGCAACTGGATTGCTTTTCCTTCAATCAATTTAGGCTGGAAGGCTTGTATACCTAGTCTGTGCAATGTAGGAGCACGGTTCAACATCACTGGATGTCCTTTAAGAACATTCTCCAGGATGTCCCAAACTACGGGCTCTTTCTTGTCTATTATTTTCTTTGCAGATTTTACCGTCTTGACAATACCACGCTCGATAAGCTTTCTAATAACGAAAGGCTTATACAATTCCGCAGCCATGTCTTTAGGAAGACCACATTCAAACAATTTCAATTCTGGTCCAACGACGATTACCGAACGAGCGGAATAATCCACACGCTTACCTAGTAAGTTTTGACGGAAACGCCCTTGCTTCCCTTTCAAGGAATCAGAAAGTGATTTCAAAGGTCTGTTGGAGTCTGTCTTAACCGCACTGGATTTTCTAGTGTTATCAAGCAAGGAATCCACCGCTTCTTGAAGCATACGCTTCTCATTACGCAAGATGACCTCTGGAGCCTTGATTTCCATCAATCGCTTCAAACGGTTGTTACGTATGATCACACGACGGTACAAGTCATTCAAGTCAGACGTTGCAAAACGGCCACCATCTAGGGGTACCAATGGACGCAATTCTGGCGGGATCACAGGTACAACCTTCATGATCATCCATTCTGGCTTGTTTTCACGGTGCTCGTTAGAATCTTTAAGCGCTTGAACTACTTGAAGACGTTTCAAGGCCTCCATTTTACGCTGCTTAGAAGTCTCGTTGTTTGCCTTGTGACGTAAGTCGTAAGACAAAGTTTCAAGATCGATGCGCTTCAATAGGTCGATCAAACATTCTGCACCCATCTTAGCGATGAACTTGTTAGGGTCAGAATCTTCTAGATACATATTCTCTTGTGGAATCGTATCAAGAATGTTCAAGTACTCTTCTTCCGTAAGGAAGTCTAAGGTGTTTAGTTCCTCACCATCTTCATTTTTTGCGATACCTGGCTGGATCACTACGTATCTTTCGTAGTAGATGATCATGTCAAGTTTCTTTGATGGCAATCCCAATAGGTAACCTATCTTATTAGGCAAACTACGGAAATACCAGATGTGTGCAACAGGAACTACAAGGTTGATGTGTCCTATACGGTCACGTCTTACCTTCTTTTCAGTCACCTCTACACCACAGCGGTCACAGACGATCCCTTTGTAACGGATACGTTTGTATTTACCACAGGCACATTCATAATCCTTTACCGGACCAAAGATGCGCTCACAAAAAAGACCATCTCTTTCTGGTTTGTGCGTTCTATAGTTAATGGTTTCCGGTTTCAGGACCTCACCTCTGGACTCTGCCAGAATGGATTCTGGAGATGCCAGACCTATGGAAATCTTTGAAAATTTCTTTTGTGCTGGGTTGTCGTTATATCTAGCCATATTTATGGTACTATTTTAAGTTAGAAGTAGTGGGGATTGTGGGTTTGTTCGCTTTCGCGAAAGCGGACTACCCACAGTCCTCACTGGAAAAATTAATCCTCGAGTCTCAAGTCTAGTCCTAGACCTTTCAATTCGTGCATCAATACGTTGAATGACTCAGGTAATCCTGGCTCTGGCATTGGTTCACCTTTAACGATCGCCTCGTACGTCTTAGCACGTCCTACAACGTCATCAGACTTAACTGTCAGGATCTCTCTAAGTGTACTCGATGCGCCGTAAGCCTCTAATGCCCAGACCTCCATTTCACCAAATCGCTGACCACCAAATTGTGCTTTACCACCTAGTGGCTGCTGTGTGATCAATGAGTATGGACCTATGGAACGTGCGTGCATCTTGTCGTCTACCATGTGACCTAGTTTCAACATGTAGATGATACCTACAGTTGCCGGTTGGTCAAAGCGTTCACCAGTTCCTCCATCATACAAATAAGTATGACCGAATCGTGGAATTCCTGCCTCGTCTGTATAGTCGTTGATTTGATCTAGGGTTGCTCCGTCAAAAATTGGGGTTGCAAAAGTCTTGCCCAATTTCTCACCAGCCCATCCTAGAACGGTTTCATAAATTTGCCCGATGTTCATACGCGATGGTACACCCAGTGGGTTCAATACGATATCAACTGGAGTTCCATCATCAAGGAATGGCATATCCTCTGCACGTACAATACGCGCAACGATACCTTTATTACCGTGACGTCCTGCCATCTTATCTCCTACTTTCAGTTTACGTTTTTTAGCAACGTATACTTTAGCCAGTTTGATGATTCCAGCAGGAAGTTCATCCCCTACAGAGATGGTAAACTTCTCACGTCTCAAGGAACCTTGAAGGTCATTTTCCTTAATCTTATAATTGTGAAGTAGGTCTGCAACCGTATCGTTAGTTTCTTTAGTGGTTGTCCACGTTCCAGAAACTAAGTGTGTAAAGTCGTCAACAGAGTTCAACATCTTCAACGTGTATTTCTTTCCTTTAGGAAGAACTTCTTCTCCTAAATCATTAAATACACCTTGTGAGGTCTTTCCACTTACAATTTCAAAAAGTTTGTCGACTAGTCTGGTTTTAAGATCATCAAACTTTGCTTGATATTCTTGTTCCAATCTTGCGATATCTTCTTTGTCTTGTGCTCTTTTCTTCTTGTCCTTAACGGCACGAGAGAACAATTTTTTATCGATAACAACACCACGTAAGGATGGTGAAGCTTTCAAAGAAGCATCTTTCACATCCCCTGCTTTATCACCGAAGATGGCGCGAAGCAGTTTTTCCTCAGGCGTTGGATCAGATTCTCCTTTAGGCGTAATCTTACCTATAAGAATATCTCCTGGCTCAACTTCTGCACCGATGCGGATCATCCCATTCTCATCAAGGTCTGCCGTAGCTTCCTCAGAAACGTTAGGTATATCTGGAGTCAATTCTTCATTACCCAGTTTCGTGTCTCTTACTTCAAGAGAGTACTCATCCACGTGGATAGAAGTAAAGATGTCCTCACGAACTACCTTCTCAGAAATTACGATCGCATCCTCAAAGTTGTAACCCTTCCATGGCATAAATGCCACTTTCATGTTGCGTCCTAGTGCTAGTTCACCAGCCTCAGTTGCGTATCCTTGACAAAGAACCTGTCCTTTCTTCACACGGTCTCCTTTCTGTACGATAGGTTTCAATGTGATGGAAGTACCTTGGTTTGTCTTACGGAATTTGATCAAGTTATAGCTGGTCTCATCCGGCTCAAAACTGATCAGTTTTTCACGATCTGTTCTGTCATACTCAATAACCACTTTTTGTGCATCCACATAAGCAACAGTACCGTCCCCTTCCGCATTAATCAATACTCTTGAATCTTGTGCTACTTGTCTTTCAAGACCAGTACCTACTATAGGAGCATCAACTCTCAACAATGGAACAGCCTGACGCATCATGTTAGATCCCATCAGGGCTCTGTTCGCATCATCATGTTCCAAAAATGGAATCAAAGATGCAGATACAGAAGCTATCTGGTTAGGAGCAACATCTGCATAAGCAACAACACCAGGATCTACTACCGGGAAGTCACCTTCCATACGGGCAATAACATTATCAGATGTAATCTTGCCATTGTCCAACGGCAAGTTGGCTTGTGCAATATGCATTCCTTCTTCTTCCTCTGCACTCAAATAAATTGGCGCATCCTTTAGGTTCACGACACCATCCTTAACCGTACGGTATGGAGTTTCAATGAAACCCATGCTGTTTACTTTCGCAAAAACAGCAAGCGAGGAAATCAAACCAATATTCGGTCCTTCAGGAGTTTCAATTGGACATAAACGTCCGTAGTGGGTATAGTGAACGTCACGAACCTCAAAACCAGCTCTTTCACGGGAAAGTCCACCTGGTCCAAGTGCCGATAGACGGCGCTTGTGTGTGATCTCTGCTAATGGATTGGTTTGATCCATGAACTGAGACAACTGGTTCGTACCAAAGAATGAATTAATGACAGAAGACAAGGTCTTTGCATTAATAAGGTCAATAGGTGTAAACACCTCATTGTCCCTAACGTTCATTCTCTCGCGTATGGTTCTTGCCATACGGGCAAGACCTACACCAAATTGTTGTGACAACTGCTCACCTACGGTACGTACGCGACGGTTGGACAAGTGGTCAATATCATCAATCTCTGCTTTAGAGTTGATCAACATGATCAAATGCTTGATGATGGTAATGATATCTTCTTTGGTAAGCACCTGCTTGTCCATCGGGATATCAAGATTCAACTTCTTGTTCATTCTATAACGACCTACCTCACCCAGGTTGTATCTCTGATCAGAGAAGAACAACTTGTCGATGATACCGCGAGCGGTTTCTTCATCGGGCGGCTCTGCGTTACGTAATTGTCTATAAATATGTTCTACCGCTTCCTTTTCAGAGTTGGTAGGATCTTTTTGAAGTGTATTGTGAATGATGGCATAATCTGCAGACTGATTGTCCTCTTTGTGTAAAAGGATGGTCTTGGTCTGAGATTCCATGATCTCATCAATATGTTGTTTTTCTAGGATGGTATCGCGATCCAGTACAATCTCGTTACGTTCGATAGAAACTACTTCACCAGTATCTTCATCTACGAAATCTTCATGCCATGTTTTCAAAACACGAGCAGCGAGTTTGCGTCCTAAATATTTTTTAAGTCCTGTCTTACTTGCCTTTACTTCTTCAGCAAGGTCGAAGATTCCAAGGATGTCCTTGTCTCTTTCAAAACCGATAGCACGGAATAAGGTAGTTACAGGTAATTTTTTCTTACGGTCAATGTAAGCGTACATAACGCTATTGATGTCCGTTGCAAATTCAATCCAAGAACCTTTAAAAGGAATTACTCTTGCGGAATACAATTTAGTTCCATTAGCATGGAAAGATTGTCCGAAGAATACACCTGGAGATCTGTGTAGTTGTGAAACTACAACTCGTTCAGCACCATTTATAACAAATGTTCCTGAAGAGGTCATATAAGGTATCGTACCTAGATAAACATCCTGAACGATAGTTTCAAAGTCCTCATGTTCTGGATCAGTACAATATAATTTGAGGCGTGACTTAAGTGGCACGCTATAGGTAAGGCCACGTTCAATACATTCTTGAATAGAGTATCGTGGTGGGTCTACGAAATAGTCCAGAAACTCCAATACGAACTGGTTGCGCGTATCAGTAATAGGGAAGTTTTCCATGAAGGTATTGTAGAGACCTTCTACTTCACGTCTATCAGATTTAGTTTCTAATTGAAAGAAATCCTGAAACGATTTAATTTGTATATCCAGCAGATCAGGATACTCTGCCTTAGAAGTTACCGTTGAAAAATTAATTCTTTCTGTGTTTGTTGCTAGCATCAATGCACGGTATTAAGTGATTAAAAAAGCGTTATCGACGACGTCTCATCTTTATACGCAAAATGGTCTAGTCCTGTGAGCCATGCCCACAGGTCTAAACCTTAATGTATTAGGTAAGGAGAATTACTTCAACTCAACCTCAGCACCAGCTTCTTCTAGCTGCGCCTTAAGGGCTTCTGCCTCATCTTTAGAAACACCTTCCTTAATTGGGGACGGAGCACTATCTACAAGTTCTTTAGCCTCTTTCAATCCTGCACCAGTAAGTTCTTTTACTAACTTAACTACCGCTAGTTTAGCACCACCTGGAGCTTTAAGGATTACGTCGAATTCAGTTTGTTCTTCAACTTCTTCGCCGCCGCCTGCTGCTGGTCCAGCCATTGCAACTGCCGCTGCTGCTGGTTCGATTCCATACTCATCTTTAAGTATAGTCGCTAATTCGTTTACTTCTTTCACAGTAAGGTTAACTAACTGTTCTGCGAAATCTTTTAAATCTGCCATTTCTATCGTTTTAATAAAATTTATAAATAATTAATTGCGTACTTGTTTGTTTGTTATCTCTCTGATAACGTTTTAAGAACTCCAGCGATTTTACCACCACCTGATTTAAGTGCTGATATAACGTTCTTAGCTGGACTTTGTAGAAGGCCAATGATCTCTCCGACCATTTCTTCTTTGGATTTGATATCGCTTAATGCATCGATCTTATCATCTCCTACATAGATTGCCTCTCCTATATATGCTCCTTTCAAAACCGGCCTAGCCGATTTCTTACGAAAGGTTTGGATGACCTTAGCTGGTGCATTAGCCACCTCTGATAACATAAGTGACGTGTTGCCTTTCAACAATCCTGGAAGTTCTCCAAAATCCTTGTCAGACGCCTCCATTGCTTTGGCAAGTAACGTGTTCTTTACTACTGAAAGACTAACGTTAGCTTTAAAGCAGGCTCTACGTAAGTTCGATGTTTCTGTTGCGTTAAGTCCAGAGATATCTGCTAGATAAATAGTGGTGTTGTCACCCAACGTAGCAGTCAAATCCTTTATAACAGTTGCTTTTTCTTCTCTTGTCATGATCTAGATTTTTTAGTCGTCTGATGCAAAACGCTTCGTATCGATCTGGATGCTAGGACTCATAGTACTAGACATATATATACTTTTAATGTATATACCTTTCGACGTTGTAGGTTTTAACTTAACTAACGTGTTGATTAATTCTCTTGCATTACCTGCAATTTTCTCTGCATCAAAAGATGCTTTTCCTACTGATGCGTGAATGATACCGGTCTTATCCACTTTAAAGTCGATTTTACCAGCCTTCACATCAGCAACTGCTTTTGCAACATCCATTGTCACTGTACCTGTCTTAGGGTTAGGCATCAAACCACGAGGACCCAATACGCGTCCTAAAGGTCCTAACTTACCCATTACACTAGGCATCGTGATAATTACATCAACGTCAGTCCAACCATTCTTGATCTTTTCAAGATATTCATCCAGTCCTACATAGTCAGCTCCAGCTGCTTCAGCTTCCGCAGCCTTATCTGGAGTTACTAATGCGAGAACCTTCACGTCCTTACCTGTACCGTGTGGAAGTGTAACAACACCTCTCACCATCTGGTTAGCTTTACGTGGATCCACGTTTAGACGAACCGCCAAGTCTACAGAGGCATCGAAATTTACAGTCGATACATCCTTTACTAACTGGGAAGCCTCTGCAACCGTATAAGTATTCGACTTATCGATTTTTGCATTAGTCTCCTTTTGTTTTTTTGTCAATTTTGCCATTGTTACAAGTTTTAAGCAGGTGCGTTACCGCCCTTTACATTAATACCCATTGATCTTGCAGTACCAGCTACCATTCTCATGGCGCTTTCTACTGTAAAAGCATTTAGGTCAGGCATTTTATCTTCTGCGATCAATTTTATTTGATCCCAGCTTATGGTTCCAACTTTCTTACGGTTAGGCTCACCACTACCACCTTTTAATTTCACTGCTTCTAGGATTTGAACTGCTGCTGGAGGAGTTTTAATGACAAAATCAAATGATTTATCTTTAAAAACTGTGATTGCGACTGGTAAAATCTTACCCGCTTTATCTTGTGTTCTAGCATTAAACTGCTTACAGAACTCCATGATATTCACACCAGCTGCACCTAATGCAGGTCCTACAGGTGGAGATGGGTTTGCTGCACCACCTCTAACTTGTAATTTTACAACCTTAGATACTTCTTTAGCCATTTCTAATTTATTTCAAAGTTTGACAGATATAAAGTGGAAGCCTTATACACTGCCTATAAACTGTAACACTCTTTATTATACTTTTTCTACTTGCATATAACTCAACTCCAGTGGAGTCTTACGACCAAAAATCTTGACCATCACCTCGAGCTTACGCTTTTCTTCATTTACTTTCTCGATCACACCGTTGAAACCATTGAATGGTCCATCAACAACTTTGACCGTTTCACCACTCTTAAATGGAATAGCAACATTATCCGTCTGCTCTGCAAGCTCATCGACCTTACCTAACATTCTATTTACTTCTGACCTTCTCAATGGCACTGGATCACCTCCTTTAGTCTCTCCTAGAAAACCTATAACGCCATTTACGGATTTGATAATGTGGGGAACCTCACCTTCAAGTCTTGCTTGAACCATGATATAACCAGGAAAATAGACCTTCTCCTTATTGATTTTTTTACCGTTGCGTATCTGCACCACCTTTTCAGTAGGTACTAAAATTTGCTGTAAGTAATCACCTAGGTTGTGGTGATTGATTTCAGACTCAATATATTCCTTGATCTTATTTTCTTGACCACTTACAGATCGCACTACATACCACTTCATTACCTCTTTTTCCTCACTCATGTTGCAGTATTATGCTTGTTTAACCCATTCAAAGTAATTGGTAATCGCAGTGCTGAACACTGTATCGATACCATATATGATCAATGCAAACACTACAGAAAAGACAGCAACGGTTACCGTTAACTTTTGAGCCTCTGCCCATGTAGGCCATGTCACGTGGTTTGTCAACTCGTTGTAAGACTCCTTTACATATGTTACTAATCCCATAATTTGAACGATCTATCGTGAATCGCTTCACTTTATTATTTAAACTGAACCCTTAATTCAAAGTTCGGTTATAATTTAAAGGCTTTCATAATTAAAGCCGTTTGCGCGGACTGAGAGGCTCGAACTCCCGACCCCTGGTTTTGGAAACCAGTGCTCTACCAACTGAACTAAGTCCGCAAACCTGTTTATGCAGTTTTCTCTGCTTTAGTAAACTTTCGCAAAAGCGATCACTTTACCTATTACCCAACAATGGGAAAGTATCCTATCTAATATTCATCAGATAGGATACTTACCTTAGTTGCAAATATTAATCCAATATTTCAGTTACCTGACCTGCTCCTACAGTTCTACCACCCTCACGGATTGCAAAACGAAGTCCTAGGCTCAACGCGATAGGTTGAATCAAGTCAACATTGATTGTCAAGTTATCTCCAGGCATTACCATCTCTACTCCGTCTGGAAGCATGATGTTTCCTGTAACGTCAGTTGTACGAACGTAGAACTGTGGACGGTAGTTGTTATGGAATGGAGTGTGACGTCCACCTTCTTCTTTCTTAAGGATATAAACCTCAGCTTTGAATTTAGCGTGTGGCTTAACTGATCCAGGCTTAGTAATTACCATACCACGGGAGATTTGAGATTTCTCAATACCTCTCAATAGGATACCTGCGTTATCCCCAGCTTCACCTCTATCAAGGATCTGACGGAACATTTCAATACCAGTAATGGTTGAAGTCAATTTTTGAGCTCCCATACCGATGATCTCTACTGGATCTCCAGTGTTTGCTACACCAGTCTCAATACGACCAGTTGCAACAGTACCACGACCTGTAATAGAGAATACATCCTCGATAGGCATTAAGAAAGGCTTGTCTACTTCACGAGTAGGCTCTTCAATCCAAGTATCTACAGCTTCCATCAATTCAAGAACTGAATCTACCCATTTTTGCTCACCATTCAACGCACCTAGTGCAGATCCAGAGATTACAGGACCATTGTCACCGTCGTACTCATAGAAATTCAATAGATCACGAACTTCCATGTCTACTAATTCAAGAAGCTCCTCATCATCTACCATGTCTACCTTATTAAGGAAAACAACGATACGTGGAATACCTACCTGACGTCCTAGAAGGATGTGCTCGCGTGTTTGTGGCATAGGCCCATCAGTTGCAGCAACAACAAGTATAGCGCCGTCCATTTGAGCAGCACCAGTTACCATGTTCTTTACATAATCTGCGTGACCAGGACAGTCTACGTGAGCGTAGTGTCTGTTTTTTGTTTGATACTCAACGTGTGAAGAGTTGATCGTGATACCACGTTCTTTCTCTTCTGGAGCATTGTCAATTTGATCAAAACTAGTTGCCTTAGAGTAACCAGCATCTGCCATTACCTTAGTAATCGCAGCAGTAAGAGTAGTCTTACCGTGGTCAACGTGACCAATAGTTCCTACATTAAGGTGGGGTTTCGAACGATCGTACGTTTCTTTAGCCATAATTATAATCTTAGTTTATATTAGTGTTTCAATTTAAAACTGACACGGATACAAAACCAAATCAGCTTATACTATTTAGGGTCTCACGCAGAGACCTTATTTTCATTTTTCCAGAGCCAATGATGAGATTTGAACTCATGACCTCTTCCTTACCAAGGAAACGCTCTACCCCTGAGCTACACCGGCTTATGTTGTTATCGCTTTCGCGAAAGCGAAATAGCCAAGGGCTTTATTCACACAATCACCAACGGGTGGTTAAGTGAGATTCCCGCCCTAGCGGAAAATTTTGAGCGAGAGACCGGGTTCGAACCGGCGACATTCAGCTTGGAAGGCTGACGCTCTACCAACTGAGCTACTCTCGCAATTACCATCTTTCTTTCAGATGGGTGTAACCAAATAGTGGGGAGAGCAGGATTCGAACCTGCGAAGGTTTCCCAACGGAGTTACAGTCCGTCCTCGTTGGCCGCTTGAGTATCTCCCCTATTTAATTACTTCAATTTTTCAAAAAACTAAGAGCCGATGGAGGGACTTCCCGTTCTGCAACGGGATAAACTTCTCGTCACCAGCTTCTGAATCAGATTGAGCATTACTTAATGCCAAAAACAATTCATTTTCAATAAGAGCCGATGGAGGGACTCGAACCCACGACCTGCTGATTACAAATCAGCTGCTCTAGCCAGCTGAGCTACATCGGCTTATGATAGATTTTAAGCGCATCACGCTCTCGTTATTTCTAACGGACTGCAAATGTAAGGCTATTTTTTAATTAGCAAAAAATATTTGAAGGAAAATGACACTCGTCTTGCAACTTTTTTTCAGACTCTTAAACTTGAAGGATTTCTCAGCTTGACAAGTCACTTATTTGTTGCGTGGATGCGCCTTGCTATGAATATTCTTCAAAGCCTGCATGCTGGTATGTGTATAAACCTGTGTACTCGCTAGACTGGAATGTCCTAGCAACTCCTTGACCGCATTTAGATCAGCCCCCTTATCCAACAAATGTGTGGCAAAGGTATGTCGCAGTACATGGGGACTCACTTTTACTTTTAGGCTTACCTGCTTGAAATAACTCGTGACGATTCTATACACTAGCGACGCATACAATGGCTTTCCTGAAACTGTCAAAAAGAAAGCCCCCCCACCTTCTCCAGCCACCGCAGCTCTCAGCTTTAAATAATCCGTTAGAATAGCTTGTGAATGCTGCAACAATGGAACGACTCGTTCCTTGTTGCGCTTTCCCAACACCTTGACCCGACCCTGAGCAACCTGCACTCCATTCAGGTCCAACCCCATCAACTCTGCACGGCGCATTCCTGTTACATATAATAGTTCAATAATCGCCCTATTGCGCACTGCTGTAAAGGAGGTCTTATCGTAGGCTTGCTTCAACAGCTCTCCTACTTCTTTTTGCGAAAAAGGTATTTGTACTTTTTTAGAGGTTTTTAGGCTTTTATGTAACGCCATCATGTTAGCGTCAGCAAAACCTTGTGCCCTCAAGAATTTATAGAAGGCCTTTAGGGAAGACATCTTTCTATTAATGGACCTGCTGGAGAGGCCTTCGTCCATCAAGTTTGACATCCACTGGCGCACCATGGAGTAATTGGCATCTTCCAGCGCTACTTCATGTTCTTTTATAAATTCCTGAAACTGCTGCAGGTCCCTAAGATAGGAGCTGCTGGTATGTGCACTGTAGTGCTTTTCTAGGGTCAGGTATTTTTTGAAATCTGGTAAATGCATAAAAAAAGCGATCCGATAAATGTAAACATTTACCGGATCGCCGTTACCTATTCATAGTACAAAAAACTACATGTTCTCTGCATCTCTCAAATGCTGGATGTATTCCGCTTTGATTTTTTGTGCGCGTTTAGCAACAGATGGTTTTGTGAACTGTTGTCTTCTACGTAGCTCACGCATCTTTCCTGTACGATCAAACTTGCGTTTGAAGCGCTTCAGGGCTCTGTCGATATTTTCTCCGTCTTTAACTGGTATAATTAACATAGTGTCATCACCTCCTCTCTTTGGGACGGCAAAAATACATTAATATTTGTTATAGCAAACTATTTAACGGTATTTCGCTTTGCTATTTTTTCGCTTTCGCGAAAGCGAGATAACCACAGCTGCTATTTAACAGACCAAACGCTATAACCATTAGGCGGCACCTGAATCTTTACCCAGCCATTGCTTTGAACGACGGGCTCCCAACTGGAATTTCCTGTGTAATCCTTTATACGTTTAGATCCCCAATTAGTTTGAATCCAGCGTTCCTGCCAGTTGTTGCTAATATTTAAATAGACCACCAGACCATTATTGTTATATCCATTACGTCTAGCTACATACTCATCCGTATCTGCATAAAGATAGGACGTGGATCCACCAGCAAGATTGTTATGTATCCAGATAAGGTTATTGAGTTTGTTCTTATCTAGATAGGTCTCATAGTCGCTGTAAAACATTGTGGGGTAGCCCTCATGTGTTAGAATGTAGGCATAGGCTAGTAGCTTATTGTTGAATATCTCGTCCGTATCGTGATTTGCTACAAAAGTGACGGCCTTAGAAGGCTGTCGTTTGATAAGCATGTCACCATTGAGGTTTGTCAAGTTATTGTTTTGAAAAGCATCCTTCATCCTATAGTAGCAGGCAAAATCAAATGCGCTACTTCCTGAAGCATTTACCCAGTCTTCCAGGACTTGTGCATTCCCGTCCCACAGCTCTCCTACACTAAATCCACCAACACTTTTATTCCATTCTTGAATTACCCATGGCTCAAACCCTTTGACAAAGTCAAATCGCCAGCCGTCAAAGCCCATGGTGTTTTTATAATACTTTGCTACAGAGTTTGGGTTACGCCACAATTCATCCTGAACGTAGCCTTTATGGTGGCATACATCTGCAAAACCACCGAAGGCACCTGTATCATTATTATGGTAATCATTAGGGTGAAAATCATATTGCGACCGGTAAAACATCCCAGAAGCGGGTGCATAATCCGTATAGGTATTAGTGTTTGTAAAAATATTTGACTCGCTAGCCCCTCCACTGTTGTGATTGATAACGATGTCTGCAAATACATTCAAGTTATTTGTATGTGCTACACTAATCAAACTTTGCAACTCAGATTTGGAACCAAATCTGGTTTCCACACTACCCATCTGATTGTACTGACCGAAATCGAAGTAATCAAACGGATCGTACCCCATAGAGTAACCCCCATTTTGAGCTTTAGAAGCTGGTGGCAACCAGATGGCATTGATTCCTGCATTGGACCAGGCCGGCACTTTTCCTTTAACGGTATTCCACCAGTTTCCACCAGCGGGTACATCCCAATAAAAGGCCTGCATCATGACACCGTTGCTACTTGCTGCTTTAGCGTCTACTTCCATACCGGTAGAAACAGCTTCAGTCGTTTCAGGTTCTTTATCTACCAACTCGTCAGAGCACGAAAACAATAGAGTCGTCATGAGAATGACGGTAAAAATTGAATGTAAATTTCTCATATTAATAATATTAGGGGTTAATTATTGAGAGAAATTAAAAAATCCCTAGCATATGCTAAGGATTTTGAATATTTGTTTACGAAAACGATTTCGTCAATCTGCTCTTATTTCGCAGCTGGTTGGTAGTCTTTACCGTCCAGGGTCATTTTAGCGATGATCTCTCTCATAATCTCACTTGTCCCGCCACCTATAGGGCCTAACCTACTATCTCTAAACATTCTGGCTAGTGGATATTCTTCAATATATCCGTACCCCCCCAAGAATTGCAAGCAACCATAAATGACCTCATCTGATATTTTAGTCGATAACAGCTTAGCCATACTCGCCTCTTTAACTGGATAAAGACCTTTGTCCAACTCCTCTGCTATGGAGTAATTGAAATTCTTTGCCATTTCTACCTCACTCATCATGTCTGCTAATTTGTGACGCAATGCCTGGAATTTATCCAAGGTTTTTCCAAATGCAGTACGCTCTTTCATGTAACCCACCGTATACTCTAGCGCATACTCTGCTCGAGCATGTCCATTAATAGCCATGATCAATCGCTCCAGAGCAAAGTGCTGCATGATATAAGGAAATCCTTTACCTTCCTCACCCATTAGATTCTCTGCAGGGATTCGAACATCACTAAATCCTATTTCTCCCGTATCACTAGCTCTCCAGCCTAATTTGTTCAATTTAGTAGCGCTGATGCCCGCAGTCTCGCGATCCATTAAGAAAATAGAGATCCCGCGGCCTTTGGCTTCAGGATCTGTTTTGGCCGCTACAACTAGATAGTCAGAATACACTCCGTTTGTAATGAAGGTTTTAGAACCATTAATCACATAATGATCTCCATCTTTTACAGCTGTTGTGCGCATTCCTGCCACATCACTACCACCGAATGGTTCTGTAATACACAAACATCCTATTTTATCTCCAGTTAAGGTAGGAACTAGATAATCTTGTTTAATGCGTTCATCTCCTTCTTTTAGTAAATGCTGTGCTCCTAGAAACGCTTGTACCCACATCGCTGCTGCAAAACCACCAGAGTTGATACGCTGTAATTCTTCCAGAAAGATAACCGTATAGAAAAAATCCAGATCCATACCTCCATAAGCCTCTGGATAATACAACCCGAAGTAACCCATATCCCCCATTTTCTTGAAAATTTCCCGATCAATATGACCAGTTTCTTCCCATCGCTCGATGTGTGGTACCGCTTCTTTTTTTAGAAAGTCTCTAAAACTCTCGCGAAATACATTGTGTTCTTCGGTAAAATATTTTGAATACATAGTTGTTATTTGGTCTTATTTTTAGTCCAGTGTCAAATATAGTTGAATTAGCGGCAATTTTTCCTGTGGGAATCTAGAGGTGAGCACCACCTTGTCCCAACTTTTAAATCCATCCCGCAGGGTGCGCTGCTCTATCAACTTATCTACTAGATAGTCGTTGAAATAAGGAATGCTTAACAATTCATCCCTTGTCGCTTTATTCAGCGCTATTTTTTGAAAGCCTGCCTGAGGCGTGACAAAAAAGTGTTTGCGCAGTTCCAGCATTGTAGAATCAGACAGTCCATAGACTTCCCTCACTTGCATCATATCTACAAACCCCTTGAGTCTTTCTCGTTGTTCTACAATCCGGCTTGAAAGCGCTGGGCCAATGCCGTAAACTGCTCTTAACTGATCTTGAGTAGCCGTATTGATGTTGCTAGCCACAATTTTTCGATCGCCAGAGAAGCTGTTTTTGTAGGAATCGTTTCTAGGGTTTGTAACCCAGTCCGGGAACTTAAAATAGGGCGTAATGCTGTCCAGCCATTCGTCGCTAACTTCTGTAACCTGTTGGAATTGTGCAGGAGAATTGATGAATTTTCCGCTTTCGCGAAAGCGAGATAGCCTCAACATCTGTACTTCATTGAGTCCTATCTGATAGGCACGATAGTCGTTAATATAGTTAGGGTTGAATGGATAAATAGTATCCCTCTTAGTCGCGGCGATTTGCTTCAAGGAATCTATCTTTTCTTGATACACTGACGTATCTGTAAGCTCCAGAGGCTCCTTAGGAATTCTTGAAATATACCATCGAACACCACCTAATAGGATTACTAAAAGCATTAAAAGCAAAATCCCCCTTTGTTGACGTCTATCAAACAAAAAGAGGGATTTGAAATTTTTCATGTTTTACTGCTAGTTGATCGCTTGACGCTTCAATCGGATAGCATCCATGTATTTGGTAAACTCTTTTTTGACCTTAGGTGCCAGCAATACGATACCTACCATATTAGGAACCAGCATGGAGAAAATCATCGCATCAGAGAAACCAATGACATTACCTAAACTTGCCGCAGAACCGACTACAACAAAAATACAGAACAAGATCTTGTAGGTGTATTCCGTTTTTGTAGTTCTTCCAAACAGATAAGCCCAAGCTTGGTATCCATAGTAAGACCATGAGATCATTGTGGAAAATGCAAATAATACTACCGCAAGGGTTAACATATAAGGGAACCAACTGATCACGGATCCAAAGGCATCAGACGTCAATAGAATCGCATCTGCATCTGCAAGGCCAGCATTTTCTGGATTCACATAACCCGTGATGATCAATACTACAGCAGTCATAGTACACACTACTACTGTATCAACAAAAGGCTCTAACAATGCAACTAGACCTTCACTGGCCGGATACTTAGTTCTTACCGCAGAGTGAGCAATGGATGCAGATCCAATACCGGCCTCGTTAGAGAACGCTGCACGTCTAAATCCTTGCACGAGAACTCCAATTGCACCACCAGCAACTCCTTCAGGACTGAAGGCACCGTCGATTATTGCACCAAATGCAGAACCTACCATATCGTAGTTTGCAAGAATCACCCATATTGCGGCACCTACATAAATCACTACCATAAATGGAACGATTTTGTCTGTCACCTTAGCAATAGATTTGATCCCTCCTATAATTACAATTCCTACAAAAATCGCCATCAACAACCCGAACACCCATCGATAACCGAACATGAAAGAATCGGCACCACCGGTAATATTCTCTACCATTTGTGCGGCTTGATTTGCTTGAAACATATTACCACCACCAAACGATCCACCTATACAAAAGATAGCAAAAAGAACCGCCAGTACTTTTCCTAGACCTGCAAGACCCATGGATCTAAGTCCTTTTGTTAAGTAATACATAGGACCGCCATATACAGTTCCATCTGGCCCAACATCACGATATTTTACACCTAATGTACATTCCACAAATTTGGAAGCCATTCCCAAGAATCCAGCGACAATCATCCAGAATGTTGCTCCTGCGCCACCCACAGAAACTGCAATGGCAACTCCTGAGATGTTACCCAATCCAACGGTAGCAGAAAGTGCCGCTGTTAATGCCTGAAAGTGACTTACCTCACCATCTGTACTTTCATCGCGTATCGTATCCTTAATGTCTCCATCAATTTTGATCTCGTTACTTACCTCGTCAATATGGTCATCAAGACTATCTATCTTATTTATATCGACACCATTAGCGATTCCATCCTCACCATAGAGCATCTCTGCACCATGCTTTTCAATATCTTCATATTTCCCACGCACGACTTGAATCGCTCTCCAAATTCCCGTGAAATTGATGAACTTAAAATAAAACGTAAAAAACAAAGCTCCCAAAATCAAGGGGAATAAGACCCAGTATACCTTAGTAAAGGGTGCTGATGCAATGACCTCTACACTATCGCCAGGATTGATATCTGCCGCAGCAATTTTGAATTTGCCCCCATTTACTACAATATTTGGATTTTGTCCTTTTAAAACAATCTCTTCAGCAATTTGATCGCCTGAAAGAGAAATCCTATTAATCTGCAAGGTATCCTGAACTAAGGAATACCTTACACCGTCAGGGGCGTTATATTCTTGTGGGGCTCTAGGATTGAGAGGGTCTGGAGACATTCTATCAAGTACATCCAACTCTATCGTCATTTCATCTTCAACAGATCCAAAAGGAATTTGATAGAATACACCAGCTACATAATCTCCAGTCGCCCAACCAAAGGCATCGTCTATTTTTTCGTCAATTCCTTTTTCCTCATTTTGCTCCTGTGCAAAAACAGTTGTCGATAGCATCAACGCCATCAATGACAAGACTATTCTTTTTAGATTTTTCATCAATTAAAAAGTGATTTTTGATTAAGCCAGCAAGATGCACAAAAATCTTGCTTAATAAAAGTTTTGTTAAGAAATAGTAAAGACCCTAATCGTGTATTCTGTAAGATTTTTGCAGTTGTGAAATCTGTTTTGAATTACCCACCACGATAATCTTGGATCCAGGTCTAATGGCCGTGTCTGGACTAGGGTTCACCACATACTCCCCATCGGGTGATTTGTAACCAATTATCGTACAGCCGGTTTCATAGCGTAAATTCAAATCTATAATGGAGCACTCCCTTTCATGATCAAACATCTGCTCAAAGGAAACTTGCTCTAGATTCACACCGTCATCACCACCATAACTGAGCTTATCCCAAAACTCCACCAAATCAGGACTAACGACCAGTGATGCCATATGTTGACCCCCTATCTGGTCTGGAAGGATCACATTATCGGCACCAGCAAGTTTCAGCTTTTTGTAACTGGCATCCTCATTCCCGCGAGAGATTATTTTTAACTCTTTATTCAACTGGCGTGCACTCAATACAATAAAGAGGTTATCTGCATCATCTGGCAGGGCTGCTATGAGAACGCTGGCCTTTTCAATCTCTGCCAATTGTAGTATCTCATCTTCATTTGCATTTCCTCTAATAAAATGCTTGGCATCAATGTGACTATCATCAATTACTTGCTGGTTCTTTTCGATGATGACAAAATCTCTTTTGTAATCCTGCAGTTTTCCAACTGCCTGTCTTCCGTTTCGGCCAAAGCCACAAACAATAATGTGATTTTCCATAGAATCAAGGTATTTTTTCTTTGCCCGCTGGCGTCGTGCCTCCTGCGAATTTTTAGCCAATAAATATTCTGATATAACAGACACAGAGTAACCCACGATCACTACACTGGTTAAGATAATGAAGATGGTAAATATTTTAGCCTCTGGACTGGGGTCGCCCATTTCCCGATAGCCCACCGTGGTAATGGTAATGACCGTCATGTAGAGTGCATCAATCCAGGAAAGGTTTAGCAAGACCTTATACCCCACGCATCCTGTAATAAGGATAGCAGTCAGTAAACTGATGGCGATGGTAATTTTGTTACGTATCATGCTTAATTAAAGGTCAAAAACAGAACTGCGTTTGACGTAAATGAGATCCTTCAGTCGCAACCAAAACGCCATAATCAAATAGATGGCAAATCCTGCTCCCAAAGTTGCAAATGTGAAATATATAAAAGTAATCCTAACGTTTTTTGCACGTATTCCTAGCGTATCTGCCAAACGTGTGGAGACGTAGAAACCGTATTTTTCCATATAATGTCTCAATTCTGTAACTACGCCCATGCGTCAAATTTATGAAAATTAGACCTATTCTCTAGACTAATCTGCCTTCATCAACTGTACACCTATATCGCAGCTCAAGCAGGAATTGGTATCGCAGTAATTAGGTTTCAATTGCAATACCGCTTGAGATTCCAGTGCATTTTGAATATCGATCAATTTCTTGAAACCTGTTGTAATCGTGTTCTTCTCTAGTTTCAGACCTCGCATCAAATCCAGTAATTCGTCCACATTTTCGATTCCTCGAGATTTGGCATACGCAAACTTTATTGGGACAATGCAGTTGATGATGACTAGGTCTATAAAATCAGCGGTGAGTTGTTTTTGGCTCATTTCAGCAGGTTTGTCAAAAACATGATGGCTGTCCCAATAACTGGCTGACTGCACCTCAAAAAGGGGTGCGATTTCTTCCCTGGTTTTGGCCAGTATTATTTCTGCAAATAGGAATGGGTTGTGGTGGTACAACATCGCGAGCTGGGATAACCTTATAGTAGGATAGTTAGCTGGTCGCAACCTAAAAAACTTCAAACTGGAGTGTATGGGTTGCAGTCGGTATTTCGCTTTCGCGAAAGCGAACTCCTTCACCAGCAACTGGAAATAATGATCGTGATAATCGGATTCCAACAATCCCGCTTGCCCTAGCAGAGCTGCCTCCAACTGAAAAGCATCGCTAGCCAACTTGCGCACCACGGACTGCTCCATGCTTCTTGCCACCTCTTCAAAAGCATCTGCATTGACTTTAGTCCCAAAACTACGTGCCAGCATTTGGAAGAAAGTGGCTTCCCAATCGTTTTCATTTACCTTTAGGCTCGAACTGATGTGTTCATAGCGTTGCTCCAGTCGCTGGATAAATACCTTTTCCAACCACATTCTTACTAAAAAATCATCGACTTGAGATAGGGACTTTTCACAATTGATGAACTGGTGGTTCTTGTGGGCAAAAAGTGTGGTGTAGGAAACAATTAGGTTTTCAGAAACATACGTAGAGACCTCCAAAACGGGAATCTCAATCTCGCTGCGACGGGTGATTTCTGCATCGTGTTTCCAGACCACGTGCAGGATCACGTTATCATAGGCAGGGTCGTCATCATGTCCATGTCGGTACCAATCGCTGGCACGCAGGTGCATCTCCACATTACCCGCCCATAATTGACCATCGATCTCAACACGGCAATCAAAAAAATCAGGCCCAGAATGGTGGTTATGCGTCCCAAGTGATTTTATAACAATGGATTCGCCGCTGGTTGTCTTTAAATCAAAACCACTCAACTTTTTGAACTTCCAGAGATAGTGGATAAAATCTTCTTGCATTGTTGTTAAAGAAAGGGTTTGGTCTGCCCTAAATATTGAAGTGAAATGTATTGCAAATAAAAAAACTACAGCCCGTGAAGCTGAGAAAATTAATGAGTTGTTAAACTTCCTCATTGAAAAGCGCCGCTCCATTAGATTTGTCCCCATGAAAACACAACTATCTACCGCACTGTTCGTACTAATTACCTTTGTTTCCATTGCGCAAAACAGCTCTCCTTATGAATGGGATTGGAAAAAAGACGGTCCTCTTTTGGGTGTATCCCTTGCAGGGTCTGCCGCTGGGTTTCTTTTGATTCAAAATAAAGACGGATTTACTGAGGAGGAAATTGCGGCATTTCAACTTAAAAAAGACAACATCAACTTCGTGGACAAATGGGTCGCTGGAAAAGACAGCGAAAGAGCCAGCACTCTTAGTGATATTCCCTTTTACACAGCATTTGCGATGCCGGTGGTCCTTTTTTTAGATGATGAAACGAACAACAATGCGGGACAAGTACTGGGAATGTATGTTGAAAGCATGGCCACTACGGGCGCTTTGTTCACGATTGCCGCTGGGGTCACAAATAGAGCTCGACCTTATGTGTACAGTGACGACTACCCTCTGGATGAGAAATTAGAATCCACCGCTACCAGATCCTTTTATTCTGGACATGTCGCAGCGACAGCTACCGCCACCTTCTTTACAGCCAAGGTGTATAGTGACTTTAATCCAGAATCACCCGCATTACCTTATGTGTGGGCTGGCGCAGCAGCAATCCCAGCCGCAGTCGCTTATCTAAGGCTAGAGGCAGGGCAACACTTTTTGACGGACGTTTTGTTGGGGTATACCATGGGAGCTCTAGTAGGGTACTTTATACCAGAATTGCACAAAAACAACCGCGCTGAACTCTCCATTGCGCCTACTGGGGGACTGGATTATTTAGGCCGCGAATACCGAGCTATGGCGATAAGCTTAAAGTTTTAGCCCAGTGTAAGACATCTAGAAACACCAACACAGAATGCACCTACTGGTGGTTTTTGTTTTATCGTACGCAAATTGTGGATTAAAAGTAACGAATGCGCAATTAGGTTTCCCTCCTTTAGCTTTCATTTTAAGGAACCTAGAGGTTTAATTTGTTAATCCAGCCATCCCTTTGACGCCATCCACTCGTCGTTGAAGAACTTACCCACATAGCGGCTGCCGTGATCGTGGTAAAGAATGACGACAACATCATCCTTAGTAAACGGGTTCTCCTCGTGTATTTGCAATAAACCTTTGATGGCGGCACCCGCACTGTTGCCCAGAAACATTCCCTCTTCCTTGGCAAGTCTTCTAGTGTAAATCGCCGCATCCTTATCAGTTACTTTAGTGAAGCCATCGATCACTTCAAAGCGAACGTTGAGTGGCAAGATGTCCTCACCTATTCCTTCAGTCACGTAGGGATAAATTTCCTTCTCGTCAAAAACACCGGTCTCGTGGTACTTTTTAAACACCGATCCATAAGTATCGATTCCCCAGATTTTGATATCCGGGTTTTTGCCTTTTAAATAAGTTCCAACACCAGAGATGGTGCCTCCTGTCCCCACTCCTACGACAAAATGAGTCACTTTTCCATCCGTCTGTTCCCAGATTTCTGGGCCAGTACTCATATAGTGTGCTTTACAGTTGGATGGATTATCGTATTGATTGACATACCAGGAGTTTGGGATCTCCTCGCTCAATCGTTTACTAGTAGAATAATAGGATTGTGGATCGTCTGGTGCAACATCTGTAGGGCATACGTGAACTTCAGCTCCCACAGCGCGCAGGATGTCCATTTTTTCTTTGGACTGTTTGTCGCTCAAGACACAAATAAGCTTGTAGCCTTTGATAATAGCAGCCAGCGCTAGTCCCATTCCCGTATTACCGCTGGTTCCCTCGATAATGGTACCGCCAGGTTTTAGGCGGCCGTCCGCCTCTGCATCCTCAATCATTGTTACCGCCATACGATCCTTGACGCTGTTGCCTGGATTGAAGGTTTCGTATTTAGCCAGCACCAGACAAGGCAAGTCTTCTACTAACTTGTTCATCTTCACCAGGGGCGTATTCCCAATGGTACCCAATATATTTTCAGCGTAATCCATGATTTTATTTTGCGCTGCAAATTTAGGATTTTGCAGGAAGGTTTCTACCGTATTGCTATCGCTAATTTCAATGGATGTTCTTGTGCGGTGTTTCGCTTTCGCGAAAGCGTAACTTTAAAACATAATCCAGCGAACTCACAAGATATTATTCAAAACGCATCGCCTTTACAGGAGAAATGCGGCTGACGATGTAGGTGGGGATTATAAGTACAAAAAGACATATCGTAAACGTCCCTACATTGAGTAACAGAATATGCCACCAAGAAATGTACACCGGCGCCTCGCTCACATAATAAGTGGTTGGATCCAGTGTCAAGGGCGCAAAGAAGTATTGCAATGCCACGAGTCCTAGCCCTATCACATTCCCCCATAACAAGCCTTTTAGGATCAAACTCATTGCGTTGTACAAGAACACCTTGCGCACCATCCAGTCTGTAGCTCCCATTGATTTTAGGACCCCTATCATGTTTGTTCGATCTAATATTAAGACCAATAGCGCGGTAATCATGTTGATAATCCCCACAATCAGGATCACACAAATGATTCCATAGATATTGCCATCCAGTAAGGCCAACCATTGAAAAATAGTGGGGTACTGATCTTTGATCGTTTGTGCATCCAGCGTTTGAGGAACGTTGAGAAACACCTCTTTCCCCACATCATCGATTTGTTCAAAATCACCTATAAAGACTTCAAATTTTCCTACCTCACCCTCTTCCCATTTATTGATTTTCTGGATATTGCGAATGTCTCCCAGAATAAACTTGGTATCATACTCCTCCAGCCCACTGTCGTAAATTCCAACCACGGTAAACGCTCGTGGCAGCGGCTCCTCGTTCTCTTTCATAAAGTAGGTAGGTGCTTTATCGCCCACTTTTAATCCTAGCCTGCGGGAAATATCGTCTGAAATCAGAATATCCTTTGAGGTAGTTTCCTGGGAAACGTCTGGTAACTTGCCTTCAATCAAAAATTCCTGAAAGCTTTCCCAGCGGTAATCAGTACCCACACCTTTTAAGATTACCCCTTCAAAATCAGTTGCGGTGCGGATCATCGCTCCTTTTGTAGCTACAGCTTGCACATGGATAACCTCTGGTACACTGGTAAAATCAGGGTAGAACTCTTGGTTTATGGAGATCGGTCTAACGGTCGTAATGGAGTTGTTGCGATCGAATAATGAGATGGTCACATCGCCATTGAAGGCACTCACCTTTTCCCTGATCTTTTTTTGCAGTCCCACACCAGTGGCGACAGCAATGATCATTACAATCATTCCTATGGCAATTGCTGCCGTGGCAATTTTTATTATCGGTGCGCTTACGCTATTTTTATAGGCCGTACTGTTTTGTACGCGCTGTGCTATGAAATACTCTAAATTCAACTCTTATCCTTCTATGTTCAAATATACCATAATCCTTATGGCTTTTGTGTTCACGTCCTGCGATGCAGGCACGCATCAAAAGAACAAAACTACACCTAAAACAAGCACTGGCACCACCTCAAATATCGATATTGATAGTACACGATTGATTACACCTTTGAACAATGAAACCATCACGGCAGCAGACCAGATCACTTCATGGGTAGGACAATTAAAAGGGAAGCGTGTTGCCGTGGTAGGCAACCAGACCAGTGTAGTGAACACCTTGAATAAAAAAGAGCGACGCACTTGGGACCAGGCAGAAAAGATCAGGTACGTACACCTGGTGGATACCTTGCTGGCTTTGGGCGTTGATGTAAAGAAAGTATTTGCGCCAGAGCATGGTTTTAGAGGCGATGCAGATGCTGGTGCGGCAGTAGCTGACGGCGTGGATAAAAAAACAGGACTACCTATCATCTCCCTATATGGCAAAAACAAAAAACCCACCGCTGCCCAACTGGCAGATGTGGACATCCTCCTTTTTGACATTCAAGACGTAGGCGCCCGTTTCTACACTTATATTTCAACGCTGCATTATGTGATGGAAGCGGCTAGTGACAGCAAGAAAATGATTTACATTCTGGACAGGCCTAATCCCAATGGTCATTATATCGACGGTCCTATTCTAGATTCCCAGCACAAGAGTTTTGTGGGAATGCATCCCGTACCCGTAGTTCACGGTATGACGATGGGTGAATATGCGCAAATGATCAATGGTCAAAAATGGCTGCCCTTTGAAAAGCAGGCAGCTATCAAGGTGGTCAAGATGCAGGAATACACGCACCAAACCCCTTATGATCTTCCCATTCCACCATCTCCCAATTTGCCCAATGCCCAAGCGATCAACCTTTATCCCAGCCTGTGTTTTTTTGAAGGAACTGATGTGAGCGTAGGTCGCGGGACGAACATGCAATTCCAGGTTTATGGCTCGCCCTCGCTGGCCAAGTACCGCGATTTTTCCTTTACACCTACTCCTAACGCTGGCTCTAAAAGACCTCCATTTAATGGAAAAAAATGTTTTGGTGTGGATCTGCGGTCTTATCCGCGACTGGATAAGTTGCAGTTGGATTTTCTGGTAGACGCTTACGCGAAAGCGCCTTATAAAGAAAGTTTCTTCAACTCGTTTTTTACAAATCTGGCAGGAACAGAACTCCTGCAAACCCAGATCGAAAAAGGTATGAGTGCCCCTGAAATAGCCGCGACATGGGAACAGGGGTTAAAAGAATATGACCAGATGCGGCAGCCTTATTTGTTGTATGAGTAGCGCTTATAACCATCAGCTCAGTTTATGAACAAATTTTTACTCTCAGTTGCATTGCTTAGTTCAGCCCTCGGCTACTCACAAACAGTGAATTTAGCCAAGGCTGGTTCCATAATTGACTATGTAGATTCTGTTAAGACAGTTGACCTAGTTAGAGGGTCTCATGAACATTTTTCATTTCATCGTTATCGAAAAAACAGAAGAATCAGAATGGGTAATAATATAGGTGGAACATATTTAGAAGTTTTTAATTTTAGTAATGAAAAAATCGCATTGATTGAATACACAGGAGGAATAGATAAACTGTATTTTTATGAGAAATTCTACTACAGAAATGATAGTTTGGTTTACTGCGAGATTAAAGAAAACACTTGGAGCAAACAGGAAAAAATATGGGAAGCATCATTAATAATTATGAATGACACAGTTTTACTAAGAGATTCGATCAATTATTCCAAGAAAGAAATCTCCTATATCAAACAATTTAAATATCGAAGAGATCAGTTGGTAAGGCAGTTAGCAGAGAATAATTTTTTAAGAGACTGACAGTTCGATTTATCAATCATTATTATTCTCAATTTTAGAACACCTCTAAACAAATCTCATGGAATCCTTTTTTGACCAATCTACCTACGAGCGATTGCGCGAACGACTGCAAGCAATACAACATGAATCCCAACCGCTGTGGGGAAAAATGAATGCTGCCCAAATGGTCAAACACTGTCAGTATCCCATCCAGACTGCCTTAGGAAAAGAAAAGACACCAATGAAGCCTAACTGGCTGGTAAAATTTCTATTCAAAAAAATGATGTACAGCTCGAAACCCTTCAAAAAAAATGTACCCACGCCTAAGAAATTTAAGATAGTCGACGCGTATGATTTCTCCAGCGAGCAGGAAAAATTAGATCAATGGATGCAGGAATTATGGTACGATCGCAATAATGAAAACCGTCGTGCGCATCCGGTTTTTGGACATTTCACTAAAGAACAATGGGGAATTTTACAGTGGAAACATCTGGACCACCACTTTAGGCAGTTTGGGGTTTGATCAATGTAGAATATTCTAAATTTTAGTTCCATAACTACTCGTTACAGAAAAATAGTTTCATGAGGAAGCAAAAATCACCTACAAAAAATTCAGAATTGACTACTCATTCAACATCTTCCACAACTGATCTTTCAACGGCTGCATATTGTATTCACTAATAGCGCTAATGAACATATAAGGAGCACCATCAAAAGCTCCTTCGTTGTCCAAATGTTCCTTCATCTCCGTCATTAATTCTTCGTCCAGCATGTCTGACTTTGTAATGGCGATAAAACGTTCCTTATCCAACATTTCTGGATTGTACTTACGCAGTTCATTGAGAAGGATTTGGTATTCTGCAGCGATGTCTTTAGCATCAGCCGGTATCATGAACAGCAAGGTAGAATTCCGCTCTATATGGCGCAAGAACCGGTGACCGATTCCTTTCCCCTCTGCAGCACCTTCAATAATTCCAGGAATATCTGCAATGACAAATGTCTGGAAATCGCGGTATTCCACGATTCCCAGGTTTGGTTTTAAAGTCGTGAACTCGTAATTGGCAATTTTGGGCTTTGCAGCGGTCAAGACCGATAGCAAAGTGGATTTTCCGGCATTGGGAAATCCTACTAGGCCAACATCGGCTAGAATCTTAAGTTCAAAAGTCACCTCAATAGCAGTTCCTTCCGTTCCAGGTTGCGCATACCGTGGTGTTTGACGTGTGGAAGTCTTAAAATGCCAGTTTCCTTTACCTCCCATACCTCCTTCTGCAATGATGAACTCGTCCCCATCATTCAAAACTTCATGAATGATAAGACCGGTTTCCGTATTCCTAACTACAGTACCTAGTGGTAAATCTAGGTATATATCATCAGCATCTTCACCCGTGCGACGCTGTTTAGCACCATTCCCACCTTGGCCGGACTTAAAGTGACGCTGGTATTTGAAATGATAAAGTGTCCACAGGTTTTTATTTCCGCGAATAATGATATGGCCTCCACGACCACCATCACCACCATCTGGCCCTCCCTTATCGATATATTTTTCACGGTGCAGGTGTGTACTTCCTTTACCACCGCGACCGGATTCAATATGAACCTTAGTATAGTCTACAAAATTTCCTTCAGTCATGAGTCGGTTATCAGTTATCGGTTACTAGTTATCAGTTTTGTGAGCTGTGAGCTGTGAGCTGTGAGCTGTGAGCTGTGAGCTGTGAGCTGTGAGCTGTGAGCTGTGAGCTAATTTGTCAAATTTCAGCTGATCACAAAAATATATCGATTCGTTTTTTATAGTAATGCTTACACTCGTAGTAAACTATCGATGTGTTACAGAAAAAGATTTGTTTGAATGTCCGTCCAAAATCTCTTTCGTCTCTTTTCTTTCGGCGCAGCAGTCTTTCGTCTTATTTAAAGTTTATCAAACTCCGCACTCAAGCGGTCCGTGATCTCGTCAATCGATCCTTCACCGTCCACACCGTAGTATTTATCTTGAGCCTGGTAATAATTCTTTAATGGTGCGGTTTGTTTGTAATACACATGGATGCGTCCTCGGATCACCTGTTCATTTGCATCGTCGGGACGTCCACTGCTCTTGCCTCGTTCCAGCAAACGTTCTACGAGAACCTCATCATCTACTTCTAGGGCTACCATGCCGCTTACTTCCGTATCCTTACTTTCCAGCAATTCATCCAGCGCTTTTGCTTGGGCATCCGTACGTGGAAAACCGTCAAAAATGAATCCTGCGGTGTCTGGAGTTTTCTCCACTTCCGCTTTCAGCATTTTGATGGTCACTTCATCTGGTACTAGATTTCCTTTGTCCATATAAGACTTTGCCAGCGTTCCTAGGTCTGTTGCATTCTTGATGTTATATCTAAAAACGTCACCGGTAGAAATATGGATCAGTCCATACTTTTCTTTTAAACGCTCTGCTTGTGTTCCTTTTCCCGCTCCTGGAGGGCCGAATAGCACGATATTTTTCATAGGTTTCGTCTGTACGTAAAGTTCGGGCAGGTTGCGCCCTAGGTTGTTATAGTCCATGCCGTATCCAACGACAAATTTGTTTTCTAAATTTTGCCCGACATAATCGATCTTCAGTTCCCGATTGTAGACTTCTGGTTTTAAAAATAAAGTGGCTATATGAAGTGCAGCAGGGTTGTGATCTTTTAGCTTTCGCGAAAGCGCATCCACCGTCAATCCAGTATCTACAATATCTTCTACGATCACTACCACACGGTTGGTAAGATTCACGTCCAGCTCCATATCTAACCTGATCTCACCGGTGGATTCGGTACCCAAATAGCTTCTCGTACGTAAAAAGGCAACCTCACAGTCTCCTTTAAATTTACGGGTCAAGTCTGCCAATACGATATAGCTGCCGTTTAAAATGCCTAGAAAAACAGGAGTTTGATCCTTAAGATCCCGGTTGAGCTGGTAGGCCAGATTGTCCACGGCACTTTCAATTTCCTTGGCACTGAGGTAGGGTTTGAAATAGAGATCATGAATTTTGCGCACTTTGAAAATTTTTGTGCAAAGATAGTGATTTGAAAGGAGGAGATATTTCGATAATAGCGCTATTTCATGACGGTTTTGTAGTGCTATAAATAGTTTTAAGTTTAATTATTTGGGCGTTCCCATCCCGCCCAAAGCGGGATAGTCGTGCTTTACGCTGCAATCTTTTTAAGCCCAACGCTCATTCCGTTAAGGGCTTAAAAAGGATTTCCGCTTCAATCACTAACGCAGCTCACAATTAGTGTAGGATATCAGTTGATCTTTTATGAATAGCATAAAACTGCTTTTTAGGTTATGACGAAGGATCTCTACTACTCATAACACAAACTTTATAGGTATATAATATGAAGCAGAACATCCCTAGAACTTGTATTTTTGGGGCATGGAACAGACACTTTTCTCATCAGATTTTAGGTTAGGTATTTTGGGCGGCGGTCAGCTGGGCAAAATGATGTTGTACACCACCCGCAAATGGGACATTCAAACTTATGTCATGGACAACGACGATACAGCTCCAGCATTTGAGGGCTGCACCGTTTTTTTTGAGGGCGATATCATGGATTACGAGGCAGTGATGGAATTTGGCCGGCAAGTAGATGTATTGACCATTGAGATCGAAAACGTCAATGTACAAGCCTTGGCAGATCTAGAAGCGGAAGGAATTGCCGTATCGCCCAGTTCTCGAGTGCTCAACCAAATACGCAACAAAGCACGTCAAAAGTCCTTTTATCAAGAACAGCAGATTGCGACAGCAGATTTTCAAATCCATAAAGCAGCTACTAGGCAACACGACAGAAGCTACCCGTTCATTTGGAAAAGTGCGGAGGGCGGCTATGACGGTAAAGGAGTCAAAGTCATCAGGTCAGCAGATGACTTAAAAGATCTTCCTGCCGTAGAATGCATTTATGAAGATATAGTGGGTTTTGAAATGGAACTTGCGGTGATCGTTGCTCGTAACTCCAGTGGCGACATGAAAACCTATCCGGTCGTAGAAATGGAATTCCATCCAGAAGCGAACCAAGTGGAATATGTGATCTGTCCTGCCCGAGTTTCCAACGCAGTTTCCCAAAAAGCGCGCGAACTCGCCTTAAAAGTTTCCAAAGCTTTTGATCATGTAGGACTTTTAGCCGTGGAGCTGTTCCTCACTAAAAGCGGCGACCTACTTGTCAACGAAGTGGCACCACGACCTCATAATTCTGGTCACTATTCCCTAGAAGGAGCGGTTACTGATCAGTTTGAACAACACCTGCGTTGTGTTTTAAATTTGCCTTTAGGCTCTACAGATACGGTAAAGCCAGCCGTAATGGTCAACCTTGTGGGTGCCGAAGGTCATACGGGAAACGTTATCTATGATGGGATTGAAGAAATTCTATCAATGCCTGGTGTGACACCACATATCTATGGGAAGAAACAAACCCGTCCTTTTAGAAAGATGGGTCATGTGACTGTAATTGCTGATGATATTGAAACCGCGCGCGGTCTAGCGGAGGAAGTGAAGGGGAAGATTAAGGTGGTGGCTGCGAGCGTCTAACTTATCTAATAGTGCCAAACTGAATATCGTTCAGTGTTTTTTATTTCCAAAGGGCAGACTTAAGCCTGCCCTTTGGAAATAAAATAAGTAAATGATACATTTCTATGGAGTACTACTACTCACTTCCAACGTCTTCCCGTTATAAAATTTGTTTCCCGTCAAGGCAAAGTCCATGATGTATTGCGCCATTTCTTTGGGCTGCAAGGGTGCTTCATAGCCGGGAAAGGCTTCAGCCAGCATTTCTGTTTGTACGGCCCCTAGGGCAAGTGTATTAAAGGACGGTCCGTTTTCTTTGTATTCTTCTGCTAGAAGTTCAAAAAGGGTGATAACGGCACCTTTAGCACTGCTGTAGGCAGCCAATCCCGGGAATTTTGCGCTGCCTTGTATGCCGCCCATGGAGCTTATGGCAACCACATGCGAACCTTTTGACATCAACGGCAACAAGGCTTGAGTCAATGACGCAACTCCAAACACGTTGACTTCATAACAATTGACAAAGTCTGCTTTTGTCAAGTCTGTAAAGGCTTTGTTGACCAGCAAACCTGCATTATGAATCAAAATATCGACCTGCTCCACCTTATCTGTAATTAGCGCTACTGCTTCAGCGATGCTGGAACCATCAGCAAGATCACAGGAAATTGCTGTAATTTTTGGATTATGAAGATCATTGATGGGAGCAGGCTTTCGCGAAAGCGCAAAAACCTCATCACCACGACTCGCAAAGAGTTGTGCCAATTCATATCCTATACCACGACTCGTTCCCGTGATGACCACTCGTTTACTCATTAGGCACTGGATTTAATTTTAACCCCATTTCATTAACCATAAAGAAGATACCAGGAATGGTGGCATCCACGACTTGAGCCATGTGCTGGGCATTCACTCCAGAAATATCATCACCTACCTGATGGTACTGGTCAAAATTTGTAAAATCAAAAGTGCTCAAGGTCTGTGCAGGTACTTTGAATTCCTGATAGAACGCATAGTTGTCCGATCTTTTGAAGAGGTTCATTGCCGCTGCTTCTTCTAGCTTTGCCGTAACTACTCTTTTATTATTTTCCTTATTGAAAATTTCTCCCATGTTTGAAGTATCGTAACCCGTGAGATAGGCGATGTTCTCCTTATCTACCATGGGTGTTCCCGTCATTTCAAAGTTGATCATGGCTACTACGTTTTCACCATTAGCCTTCATCTGGGCGGCCAATTGTCTTGAGCCTACCAGTCCTTTCTCCTCTGCAGAGAACAGAGCAAAAACCACTTTACGGCGATTAAAATCCAGCTTCTTAAACATCTCTGCAACGGCTAGAACACTCGCTGTTCCCGTGGCATTGTCGTTAGCACCATTTGCAATGCTGTCTCCAGCAACGGCTTGAAGAATACCTATGTGGTCGTAGTGGGCACCAATGACTACCGTTTCATTCATCAAATCCTTGTCGCTGCCTTTGATCATGGCAACTATATTGTTTCCAGAAAGGCCTTTTACCGTGAACGGCTGCTTATAGCTGTCATTATAGGGCTCGATTCCCATCTGCTCAAAACGCTCTGTTAGATACGTAGCAGCTAGCTCGATTCCTTCAGTACCCGTTTCTCTACCCATCAATTCATCACTGGCCAGGTATTGAACATCGATGGCAATTTGGATGGGATTACTGGTGGGCATGGGAACCCTTTTCTTTAGGCTAGCGGTTGTCGAGGCGCCTAAGGCGTCCATACGTCTCGCAGTCCCGCAAGAAATTAAAACAGCTGTAAGGATAAAAAGGAATAACTTTTTCATAGGGAAAATTTAGATGTGTAAAAATAGGGAATTCGGCAGCCAGATAGAAAAATACCCACTTGAAACCCTGTCAAACTAAACCACCCTGCACTAAAAGTGCAGGGGTTTTGACACAGGACTGGAAGTCCTTCCTCTGATCACTCCAATATGAAGCTAGTGTTATCACCATCACTCCTTCGGTGATGCTCTAGGTAATCATC